>Ga0255777_10004970_pt1 | contig 10804 bp, 9 predicted proteins | sample 101ome_15_FD_179975 | JGI IMG/M metagenome (GOLD analysis project Ga0255777, IMG submission 179975) | Coastal salt marsh microbial communities from the Groves Creek Marsh, Skidaway Island, Georgia - 101402AT metaG (version 2) | ecosystem: Environmental > Aquatic > Marine > Intertidal zone > Salt...
AGAGTGTGGACATTGTTTTTTCTGCCAAGAAAAGCAATGGGGATTAGATAATTGTAATGGCTTCTTATTGGAGAACTTATGAGTTTACCTTGTTACTACACAATAGGTGGATTGAACTTTAAAAACGGCTTTGTAACAAGTTGTCCGCAGCAGCACGAAAAAATGCAAATACTAGATGATGCTTGGCTGCCCAGCGAGTTTTACAACAATGAACTATTCCGCAAACATAGATTAGAAATGATGCGTGGTGAATGGAGTTTTGGTTGCGACATGTGCGAGCATGTAGAACGTGACCGTAGTGGCACAAGTATGCGTCAAGAACAAGAAGCAGATCTCACTTATTACAATGCAGAAACAGGAGAAGTAGATTTTGCAGGATTAAAAACAGTAGAAATACGTTTTAGTCATAGTTGTAATATGGCATGTTTGCATTGCAGTCAAGTGTTTAGCAGCGGTTGGATGAAAAAGCTCAAAGGGTATGAACCTGATGAAGAAGATCATAAACATCAATTGCATCAACTTACTGGACGTATGCATAGGTCGTCAATGGATGATGATTTCACTATGCAAATTAGTACTAAACGTGCATTGGAAATTGCAGAAGATTTAAACAAAAACTTTCCTAACTTGGAACGCATTGATTTTGCAGGCGGCGAAGTACTATATCAAAAGCAGTTTTTACCTACACTGGAAAAACTAAGTGAACATCCAAATGCAAAAAACATAAAAATTATATTCCACAGTAACTTTAATGCAGATTTTGATCCGGAAAAACTCAGTTTTCTCTTGAAAAAATTTGGATATTGTAATATAATGATAAGTGTAGATGCAGGACCTCGACTGTATCCATACTTTAGGCAAGGCAATTGGAACAAGTTAAAAGAAAACATAGAAAAATTCAAAGCAGTTGATAACAAGCACAGTCATATAAATTTAGTATGTACTACAAGTGTATATCAGTTGATGGAATTTGAAGACGTTATGCGTGGTTTTTTGTCTCTTGAATTAGATTACATAAATTGCAGTATAGTTTATACACCTGCATATTTAAATCCAAGTGTAATGATGTTAAAATTTAGAGGTCCTACATTAAACGAAATTGAAAACGCTAGGAATGCTGTAATTAAAATAGATAAAGAACGTAGAAGAAACATACTTACAACTAAAGAAATGTATAATTATGTTTGGGATGAAGAAATAAAATACGGATGGTGGACTGATATTACCAGTGCATTACAAGCCATTGAGCAAGTGCGAGAATATGTTATGAAACATCAAGCCACAAATAAAGATTATCAAGCCTTGTTAAAGTATATTCCTAAATCTGATACATTATGGAATCAAAATTTCAATGATCATATACAACGTTTTAAGTTTGTAGACGGGGAACTAGTATATAATGTATGAAGTAAACAATAGTCTTTATAAAAATATTGCTGATAATGTTTTGCTTCATACTGTGTCGCATCTAAGCATTCCTATCGACGAAAAATGGCAAAGAGTTGGAGTAAATTTAAGCGGCGGTGCAGATAGTGCATTACTTACATATTTACTTTGTAGTATGATACAAAGATATAATTTAAATACCAAAGTTGATGTTATTACATATCAACGTTGTTGGGAAACAAGACCGTGGCAAGGTTACATTGCAATGAAAGTTTTTGACAAACTAAAAGACTTATTTCCTTATATTATTGAAAACAGGTATACAACATATATTCCTCCTGAATTAGAACACGGTGTTATTGGTCCTTGTATAAACGGACGCAGTGGCGACCAAATTATTGTTGGTAGTTTTAACAAATTTGCTGCATGGGAATACAACTTAGATGCTGTATACAATGCAACCAGTAAAAATCCTGATGATTTGCGTGAAGACCGCATGACCAATAGAGACAAAGATGCGGAAGATGGACAACTATCTGATTTATGGTTCTACAGCGGCAAAGTAAATGCTACATTTGTACATCCTTTTAGATTTGTAAAAAAAGATTGGATTGTTGCACAGTATCATATACACAATATACTGGATTTGTATGAAACAACACGCAGTTGCGAAGGCGATATCAATCATCATGATGTTATAAAGGATGCCTGTGGACATTTTAAAGATTACAAAGTGGGCATGTTCATTCCAGAATGCGAACAGTGCTGGTGGTGCGAAGAACGTAAGTGGGCAAACAATAGGGTACAGCAAGTAATAAAGGAAATCAATGAGTTTTGACACAATCGACCTACTAACAGGCAAAGTTTTTCAAGTTACTTGGGATACAGGACGCAGATGCAACTATGATTGCACGTATTGCCCTGCACATAGACACGACAATTTTAGTAAACACGCAACACTTGAAGAATTAAAAAACAATGTTGACTTTTTGTATGAATATACTGACTTGTATATGCAATATCGTAATACAAAAATTGCAAGTTTTGGCTTCACAGGTGGCGAGCCCACAGTAAATCCAAACTTTATTCCTTTTGCACAGTATTTAAAAAGTGCATATGAAGAAAAATATGCCGATCGTTGGGAAGCCGGATTTGCTCTTACTACAAATGGTGCAATGAGTGAAAAAATGGGCCAAGCAGTTATGGAAAATTTTGGTCACGCAACGGTAAGTTACCACAGCGAAAGCGATGATAAACTAAAGCAGCAAGTAAAAGACAGAATTTTACAGTTTGCATATCAAGGATCAATGTATCAATTTACAGTTAGTGTAAATGTTATGTTCCATGCAGAGTATTTTGACGAATGTGTAGAATTATGCGAGTTCTTAAAGGCACACGAAGTAGACTTTGTACCAAGAGTCATAGGCGAAGAGCCAGATAGTAAACCCACATTTGCACACAAGTACAGTGAAGAACAACTTGCTTGGATGAAAAACTATTGGAAACAAAAAAATGATGCAGTATATGCTAGTAGTGCTGCTGGAGATGTTGTAAAAAATGCAAAAAAATTAGGAAATAGTATTGGACGTCCTTGTTGCGGTAGCAGAGATATGTTATTACACAACGGCAGCGAGTCACGAAAAAGTAATTTTGTAGACTTTAGAGAATTCAAAGGATGGAATTGTAGTGTCAATTGGTTCTTCCTACATTTAGAACAACAAACAGATAGCATTTACCACCATCAAACTTGCCAAGCACGTTTTGATAGCAAACGAGGACGTATAGGTAAAATTAGTGAAGGTAAAAAACTTATAGAAGAACTTAGACAACAAATGGAATCAGGTAGTTTACCTACAATCGTATGTCCAAAACAAACTTGCGGTTGTGGTTTGTGTGCGCCAAAAAGTATGAAGCAAGATAGATTTTTTGATGTTTTAGGTAATCACGTAGATTTAGGAGTTATGAATGATTATAACGGGTAACAAAAATTTTGGTGTCGCTGCTGCACTTTACAAGTTATATCCAGATGCAGAATTTATCAGCAGAGACACAGGCTACGATTTTGGAAAAAAATTAGATATGGAACGTTGTGCTGAAGCAGTGTTAGCACATGATGTTTTTATCAATTGTAGTGCATTGTTTAGATTTAATCAAAGCAGCTTGTTAGACATAGTTTACAAAAAATGTGTGCTAGAAAAACACAACTGTCATATTATCAATATAGGTAGTACAACTGACAGAGTAAAAAAAGGCGGTGCTTGGTTGTACAATGCAGAAAAGAAAGCATTGCGTGATTATTCAAATACACTAGGCCTTACTGGTGTATGGGCAAGCGGACCTAAAATAAGTTATATTAGTTTTGGTACGTTGGATAATAATCAACACAAACACCCTGATAGAAAATGTATGGATATAAATGTAGCTGCAAGCTACATTAAATGGATTGTTGATCAACCAAAGCATTTAAATATAAATGAATTGAGCATAGATCCTATGCAGCCGGAAATGTGGTATGAATAAAATACCTAAATATGCTTGTGTAATGCCATTTCATCACATGGCAATGCGTCCTGATGGGCAAATATTTCCTTGCTGTGTATATAGACAAGAAGAAGTACCTGAAGATTTAAACGTATCTCATCCCGATCCATTTAATCACGAATATATGTCTTGGCTAAGACAAAAAATGCTAAAAGATGAATATGTACACGGTTGTAGAAAATGCTACGAAGATGAAAAGCACAGTGCTAGAAGTATGCGTACTGATTTAATTTCGCCTTGGGGAGGAGACTTTGGATTACCAAGCGAAGAAGAAGGGCTAGGGCGTGTAAAAAAACTTACAAATATTGATCTAGCATTATCTAACGTGTGTAATAACAAATGCAGAATGTGTATGCCTCAATTGAGTACGCACTGGTACAGCGATGCAAAAAAATTAGGAATGGAAATACCTAGAGGTGTTATTACTGATAACACAATTGTTGATTCTTACGATTTAAGTGATTTGCGTTTTATCAAAGTACTAGGCGGAGAGCCTATGATGGAACAAGCTAAACTTAAAAAAGTATTAAAAAAGTGTACACTTGAAAATATTACTATTCTTTTAGTTACCAATGTAAGCATTACGCCAGATGACGAATTATTAGATTTGTTAAAACAATGTAAAAACGTAAATATTGATTTAAGTATTGACAGTTATGGTACACTCAATGAATTTTTAAGGAAAGATAGTAATTGGGAAAATGTATATAAAAATGTACAATGGTACAAACAACACTTTAACAATATAAATGTTCACAGTGCTATCAGTGCTTATAATGTAAATAAATTACACGAAATTATTGACTTTTGCAAAGAAAATGAATTATACCATGAAGTTGTTGTAGTTGATGGACCTCAATGGATGCAGCCAAGAAACTTGCCCAATGAAATAAAACCTTGGCTTTTAGATTACTTAAACGATTTAGAAAATAAAACAACAGTGATGTATAAAAAAATTATAAATTTATTAAAAAATGAAATGAATGTTGATGGTGATTTTGGATTATTTGTAAGAAATGATTCTCAGTTAAACAAAATTAGAAACGAACATTGGATAGATAAAAATCCTGAACTTTGGAATAAACTGGAACCACTAATTACACCGGAGTTATTTTAATGAAAGGTGAAAAAACGTTTTGTCCTATACCTTGGATATTTCAAGCAGTACGTAGCAATGGAGATATACGTGTTTGTTGTCAAGCAAACGTTACAAAAAATAGAGGAGTAGTACGTAAAGAGGACGGCACGGCATACAACGCAGGTATAGACGATCTAAATGAAGCACGTAACGCTACACTTATGAAAGACATACGTAGAAATATGATGAGTAGTAAGTGGAGCGAAGAATGCGGACGTTGTATGCAAGAAGAAGAAGCTGGACTTACTAGTAGAAGGCAATATGAAAGAGTCCAATGGAAATTTAGTATGCTTGATGCATTAAAAAGTACAAATCTAGACGGCACTATAGATGTTGAAAAATCGCCCACACGTTATTACGATTTACGTTTTGGAAATTTTTGTAACTTAAAATGTAGAATGTGTGGGCCAAGTGATAGTAACGCTTGGTTTGAAGATTGGATAAAACTTACAGGAAAAACAAGTTTTAACGATACTAGTGGTGAAATTACAATAGAACAAGTAAATGGTAAATTGTGTGCTAAAGATTTTGATTGGCCTAACAGTGAAATGTTTTGGATACAATTAGAACGTAATATTCAATATATGGAACACGTTTACTTTGCCGGTGGCGAACCCATGCTAATTGAACGCCATTATGAATTTTTACAAAAGTGTATTGATAGTGGACATGCAGAAAATATTATGTTAGAATATAACACTAACGGAACTACACTACCTCCTAGAGTTTTAAAACTTTGGACACAATTTAAAGAAGTGCGTCTAGGAGTCAGTGTTGACGGAATGGAAGAAGTGTTAGAATATCAGAGATATCCGGTAAAATGGAACAAGGTGTTGAAAAATTTAAATACTATTGATAAATTGCCTAGTAATATAAAAGCATGGATTGCGTTCACTGTAACAGCATATAACGTTGAACACATGATAGATTTTATGAAATGGAAAGTAGAAAAAAGCGGATGGCAAAAAATAAACAATAGTGCAATTAAACCTTTTGTGACATATCATGTTGCACACAATCCACCTCATTTAAATATACGGGTATTGCCAAACGAATACAAAAATAAAATTACACAACAATTTGATAATTTTATAAAATGGTGTGAAGATAAAAATTTAGATAACAAATACGTAATTGCTGCTAAAGGAATTCGTAATGGTGTATGTAATTATATGAACAATGATAATTATTATAACGAACACTGGAATGATTTTTTACAATACACAGCTGATTTAGATAAAATTAGAAATGAAGAAATTACAAAAGTTGTGCCTAACTTAAAGGAGCATTTAATTGGAAGATAATTTTTGTATAGCACCTTTTGTAAATTTAAGCACCACAACAGATGGAAGAGTTAGACTTTGCTGTCAAGCTAAAACATTTGATATAAATGTTGCAAACTGGAAACTGAACGATATATGGAATAGCAAAGAATTTAAAAATGCTAGAGAAAAATTTAAAAAAAATGAATGGCCAGATGAATGTGTTAGTTGTAGAATAAAAGAAGAAAATGGAATTAGTAGTAGACGAGGGTTAGAAAATCACAGGTGGAAACATTTGTATTCAAAAGAATTATTATCTAATCCAAAAATACATTGTTATGATTTGAGAATGGGACACACATGCAATTTAAAATGTATTATGTGTACACCTATGAATAGCAGTTTATGGGTAGCAGAAAAAGATAACTATGAACATTTGAAGGATCATAATACACATATTGGACATAAATGGGCAAACGAAACAAATTTATTAAACGAAATAATATCTAATTTAGAAAATGTACAAATGTTGTATTTTGCAGGCGGCGAACCACTTCTAATAAAGAAACATAAAGATTTGATCTTACATTGCATAGAAAATGGTCAAGCAAAAAATATAGATTTAGTTTATGATACTAATGCAACAATGATTGATAACGAATGGATATCTTTATGGAAAAATTTTAATTCCGTCAAAATACAATTTAGTATTGACGGCGGAAAAGAAGTTGTAGAATACGTTAGATATCCAGTAAAGTATAGTAATTTAATAGCAAGTTTAGAAATGCTGTCTAAGTCTACATGCGATGTTTATTTGCAAATGGCACTAGGTGCATATAATGTATTTGAGATTGATAACATAATTGATTTAAAAAACAAATATAATTGTAAAGGAATCAATATCAGTATTGTTGACTGGCCAAATTTTATGAGTATTGATAATTTAACAGACAAAAATAAAGTGTTAGTAAAAAACAAATATAAAAATTGCGAAATACCCAGAGTAAGAATGATGGTAGAAAATTTAAAATTAAATAATAAAAATTCAACAGAATTAAAATCATATTTTGAAAAATTAGATAAAGTTAGAATGTTAAATTACAAGGAAATATTTGCATGGCTATAAAAATTTGTATTGGTTTATGGGACACAAAAAATGTATTTGATGTTCCAAACGATCTAGCTAAAACAATGTTAGAGACAACAGAAAAATTTACTAAATCAATTGATCATTACAAATGTTTTAATAATGGCTTAGAATTAGCTGGAATATTTACATTTGAAGACTTAAACAAATTGACAACAATATTAGATGATTATGATTATACACACTTTGTATTACTTTCAAGTGGATGTATTATTTTAAATCCAGAATTGTTTGTACAAGGAATAAAAGAACAAATTGAAAAGAATCCTGGAATGTGTTTAAGTGCGCAAATATTACACACAGGATTATGGGATAGTGTAGATAATCCTGAATTTTTTACTTTGCATGAACAAACACTATTGTTTAGTAAACACGCAATAGATGACATTAAAAGAGACAATTTTAAATTTTCTCAAACAACAAATTTTCATAGTGATAGTTGGCATAAAATTGAAAGAGACAAGCGCAATATACACGATAACTATACTCCAGTAGATATATGGCCGTCTGACGACAAACAGCTAATAACAATGACTAAGCCTAACACCTTTGGCATGTTTGAAGATTTATTACAATATTGTATAAAAACAAATTGGCATATACAAAATTTTAATTGGGAAATAAGAGATTCTAAAATTTATAGTTATCATGTTCAAAATCCTACAGAATTTATAAAATTTATGGAGTATGACAATTTAAGACTTGGAATGAATAAAGATAAAATTTTAGTAAAAGGTCACTATGAATTTTTTAAAAAAATGAATTTAGATGTATCTTGTTGGTGGGCATTCAATACAGAAGAATTTGTAGATACATTGCCTGATAACAACTATGATGCTTTTGTTTCTGTCAATGCAGGTCCTCTGCCTTGGATATATTTAGCTAGTTACAATTTTCAAAATAATACCGAAGTTACTTTTATTGATCTTGCACCTTTTGCAGAAAATTTTGGAGTTTGGTTTATAGAAAATTACGAGCCGGATAAATTTGATAAATGGCATAATGTAGTTGATCATTTTATTTTAGATACCAAAGGAATATGTAGAGCTATTGGTAACAAAATTTTATCTGATCAAATTTGGGATAAACACAAAGAAATAGTAGATAAAAATTGGCATAAAATAAAAAATTTCAAATACAATTTTGTAACTGAAGATATGATTAAATCTAATACATTAAAAGAAAAATTAAAAAACTCTCAATATCCTATGGTATGGTTTTCAAATATATTTAGATATTTTCCTACTTGGACAAAAAATTATACAGAAGACGATTTCCAAAATTTTTTAAATACTCTTATAGCTAATAACAGAAACGTTTCTTGGATTGGCTCTAGTCATTCAAATCGGATGTCAACAGGACCAAATTCTAAATCTTATATAAAAACTGAATTTTGTAAGCCGTTTTCAATAAAAGATTTTGATTCTGAAGTGTTTTTAAATGATATAGAAAATTTAGAACAATTAAATTTATTTACAGATCATAGAGGCGGCGGCCATCCAGGATGGAGTAGTTTTGTGCTTCATGGCTTAGGGTTTGATAAAACTTTAGGTTATGAAAATTATGGTTATGATAATGATATAGTAGCACCTTATGATTGGACGTCCGAAGCATTAGAATATTGTCCTAATATTGTTGAATATTTTAAAAATTCAAATATTAAAAAAAGATATCATAGATTACGTATAATGAGACTTGCACCCGGAGGATATATAAGTATTCATGATGACGATCCTAACAACACAAAAAGAAATTGGGCGTTAAATATTGCAGTAAATAATCCTGATAAATGCGAAATGCATTTTTGGAATGATGAATTTCAATATGCAGGCATGGTTCCTTGGGAACCAAGCAAGGCATTTTTGATTAGGATACACTGGAAACATATGGTAATGAATTTAAGCGACACGATAAGATATCATATTATTGTACACGGAGAAGACAATGACTAAAGTAAAATGGCTAGGATCGAGAGCAGATAACATTACTAAAGATATACCCGATTATGATATTTTACTATCTCCTCCGGGACCTACTACAGACAAAACATTTGAAGGAGATGGGTTATATGTTACAAACTCTTTAAGAATTGCTGCACAGTTAGGTAATGTGTGTACATATAAGTGTACTTATTGCACACCATTTGATTACGATGGTAGGTTTAAATGGCCAGATATAAATAGAACTAAAAGATTAGTTGATAGAATACATGAAGTATATACCTCGCCTCCGTTTAACAAAGATACTATAATATGGGAAATTTTAGGAGGTGAAATTACTACATGGAAATATGTAGAAGAATTTATTTCTTACTTAAAAGAAAAAGGGCACTATATACAACTTATTACAAACGGAGTCCGTTCAGAGAGATGGTGGAAAACCTATGGTAAAATGTTTTCTCACGTTACTTTGAGCTATCATCCCGAACATGCCAATTATAAACATATGACAAATGTTGCAAACATACTTTTAAATCAGCAAGTTGCTGCTGATATGCTAGTTTTGATGTATCCTCCTACATGGAACCTTTGTTTAAAGGCGATAGATTATATGAACAAAAATGGCAATTTTACTATACATCCTAAAAAATTACATGATTTACAAAATGAAGAAGGAAAATCAAAATCTTGGAAATATGAGAGAGGGCAAGAAGAATGGTTAGCAGGAGATCGAATGATACACAAACCATATCCTTTTTCTAGTTCTGATAATAAATCGCATTACACAATGCTTCAAATAAAATCTCTAGAAGATGGAACATTTGAAGCTAATCCTGTAGATGCAGGAGAATTGGTAAACAAAGGATATAATAATTGGAAAGGTTGGCTATGCAATATTGGAATTGACACTCTTTTTATCAATCCAGAAGGATTTATTAGACCAGCTGCTCAGTGTTTTATAAAGGAAAAGTCTTATGGCAATTGGTTGTTTTTAGAACCAGAAGATATTCAGTTTCCTTATAAACCCTCAATATGTAAATACGATTCCTGTCATTGTGTACATGATATAAGAGCAAGAAAAGAAAAATTGTAATGGATAATAGTACATTCTGTGTTGCGCCATTTGTGCACCAATCAACAAAAACTGATGGAAGTATTAAAGCATGTTGTAGAAGTCTACCTGAAATTTCAAATATAAACAATGAGTCTTTAGATCAAGCGTGGAACAATACAGAAATAAAACAACTTAGATTAGATTTATTAAATGGTGTAAAAAATCAAAGATGTAATGTTTGTTGGAAATTAGAAAATAATGGTGTTATAAGTTTGAGGCAAAAATATAACAGAATGTATCAAGATAGAGCCAAACTAGTATCAGAATCTATGCACG
>Ga0255777_10004983_pt1 | contig 10789 bp, 8 predicted proteins | sample 101ome_15_FD_179975 | JGI IMG/M metagenome (GOLD analysis project Ga0255777, IMG submission 179975) | Coastal salt marsh microbial communities from the Groves Creek Marsh, Skidaway Island, Georgia - 101402AT metaG (version 2) | ecosystem: Environmental > Aquatic > Marine > Intertidal zone > Salt...
AGGCATTTCATCACATTCACTACATACATCTCTATAATCTATATCTAAATATTTCTCTACTGATACGTTTCTTTGTTGTGTTACCGAGCTCATAATAGCTTCTCTTTTTGTTACTATCTCACCTATAATAAAAAGTTTTCAATTTTGTATATACTATGGAAATCTAACTTTCACCCAAGTCTTCAAATTTGCCCCCTTTCGATAAAATAATAGGATATTTTTCTTTGAGTTTTTCAAGTAAATCCTGCATTGTAATTGTTCTATTTTTCTTTATTTCATCCAATATAAACTTCACTTGGTCTTTGGTTTTGGTTTAATTATGATTTCTTCTTCAATTGGTGATGTGTCTTGAATGACTTCATTTGTTTCAGTATCAATTGAACTTGTTTCATCTTGACTTATTATAGGTGTTTTTACAATTCCTGAAATAAATATTTGTGCTTGTTTTTTATTATTTTCAATTTCAATTTCCAATTGTTTATTTTTTGCATCAATATCTAATAAATAATTTACTATTTCTTTTTGGCGTTTCATAGATGGAATAGGTATTTTGATTTTACCCAATGATTTTTTATTTAACGAACCTTGTCCTAACATACCAGAACCAATTTGTTTGAAATTTGTAGTTGATAAATAATAGTATAAATACATATTATCTAAAATATCTGTATTTTTTGATTTTATACCAGCAATTGCTTCATTACTATACATAGGTGTTCCTACAATAGCAGTTTTACCAATACTTAATTTAAACGAGAATAATATTGTTCCTATATCATATAATTTAACATTACTTGTTTTAACACCAACATCATTTATTTTTTCCTTTGTATCATAAATATAACCACCATTTAATTCTCTAACGGAAACCCATAAATTATTTCCATTTTCATAATATTCTGGTTTGCTTCTTGATGGAGTTCCTCCTATTTTATAATTACATACTTCTTCAAGTTGTTTAACAATTACACCATCTTCATATATTTCATTATCTTCATTTTCATCCTTCAAATATTCTGCATAATTTAATGAATATCCTTTTTTAGAAATACTATCAATTTCAACTTCTAACAATAAATGCTTAACTTCATTTTCTGTATTGTAATCATAGAATTTAACTTTATTTGTTTGATGTATTTTTGAAAATACATATTGTCTATCTGTTTCTTTTTGATTTACCTTTGAATATTTGATTTTTGTTTCTAATGTTTCATTACCTTCTCTTTTTTTTACAAAATACAAAACGCAAGTTTTTATAGATGTATGTGTAAATACTCCTGATGGTAAATATATTATTTCTTTTAAATCACAAGTCTTCATTAAATATTCTCTAATATTAACAAGTTCATTACTTTTACTAAATAGTTCTTTACCATCTGGCAATACGAGAGCACACCTTCCATTTACTTTTAACATATGAATAATTGCTTGTAAGAATAATGGAACAGCACTATTAGATTTTATAGGCATATATTCATTTCTTAATGGATGTAAAATTTCATTATAGGTTAAACCATCAATACCAAAAGGTGGATTTGCAAGAATAATATCATATTTATTTGTAATTGGATTGCGAATGCTATCTCCTTTTTCCAACACATTAAACATATGACCTGACGAAATTAACATATTTGAAACTGATAATTGATATGTGTCAGGTTCTGCTTCTCTTCCACCAAGTCCTTCATTACTGATAAAGTTCCAATCCATTTCAATACCTTTTGTTTTAGACTGATGCAACAAATGTCTTAATGATGAGATTAAGAACCCACCAGTTCCCATAGCAGGGTCAAATATTTTTTCAATTGTTCCATCTGCTTTTAGTTGAGGGTCAATAAGTTTAATCATCATTTGTTTAACTTTTGGCGGTGTAAAGAATTGTCCCAAGACCTTACCAGTCATAACATCTTTGATTACTTCTTCATATGCTTCACCCAAAATATCTTCATCAACTGCTTCAAAGTCAAATGTGTATAATTTATCAATTAATTTTTTATATGTAGATTGATGTTGAATATCAAATCCTTTCCCTTTCAAGAATATATTTTTAGTAATAGGATGAACTGATAAAATCTCATCCCATAAACATTTCATAATTTTTGGTATATTTTCTTCTTTTTCTTTTGCAAGATTACTAAACCTTACCACGCTCAATAATTTTGCTTTATGTTTTTCAATAATATCATCTTCATATGAACTAAAATCGTAATCATAAGTATCAATATCAATTTGATTACCAAATTGAGGTTCTAATAATCTTAAATCCAACAAGTGTGCTAATGTTCTTAATGCTTTATCACCTGTTAGATGTTCGTTATTTCTTAACACATCCAAACAATAATTAAATATTGTAGATAAGTTAGTTTTGAAATCAGATTTTACTTCTTTGGTTTGTGTTAATTCCTGCATCTTATCAATAGTTATACAAGGTGCTTTCTTATTTTGGTGTCTTGTAAAATCAATTTTTTGATTAAAGACTTTATTGCAGAGTTCGCAAGTATATTGTTTAGACATCGCTATATATAATTATATAAGATAATAATTCTTTATATTAATTTATTTCAAAATTTTATTCAATTTTATAAATAAAGTATTTTTTCCTTAATATTCATAAATGGTTGGGTTGTATCTTCTTAATGCTGTTGATAAAAAAATATTTATATCTTTTTATTATATTTTGTCCCATTTTAAATGTCCGAAGGTGTATATAGTAATTATAGAATATCACTTGAACTTTTCTTTTTCTTATTTATGATAGTAATTATATCTCGTAAATCCTTGACATTATAGTATTCAACCCATAATCCATTTGGTGGAAATAAAGCATCTATTTTACATAATTCATTACTTACAATTGATAAGTCTAAATAGTGGGTTTTAATTTCAGGATTTGAAACCAAATATTCAGCTACTTTATTTTTACAGGTTTTCAAATCATAATATACGCGTTCTATGCTTAAATAATCGATCCAATTAGTAAATTTTCCGTGAAAATCGCGTTCTGGTTCTGGCGTTAATCTGTTATCGCGTTGACACAAAACATAATATTCTTCCTTACTTCTTATGTTTTTTTCAGCGATAATACTCTTTGCTTTCTCATAAGTAGTTGCAATAGCAGTTCGTTTAGTGGTCCTTAATCGTAGACGCTGTGTAAATTCGTCATCATAATCACCAAAATCGTCTACTATTCTATCATTATTTTCTTTTGCCTTTGTATTTTGTTTTTCAATATTTATTCTAGATACCTTTATTTTATGTTCGATAGTTTCATCTTCTAAACCCAATTGATATATAACTTCACGTACCTTCTTCAAATCAGGGTTTTCATTATTATCTAACCAGTCATCTCTATTCAAAATAGGTAAGATAATTTTGGCTTTTTTATTTGGATTTTGAATATTTTTTCTGTTTGCTCTTAATACGGACTGAATAATTCGAATGATTGATGTCATATTCTCCGAAAATACAACTCCGTCAAGCAGCGGAAAGTCCCAACCTTCGCCTAAACAGTAAACGCACGTAATGATTGCTACGCGTGCGTTTTCAAACTTGGTAATAATCTGTTTTTGGTTATGTGAACTCATTTCACTATGGTAATTTGAACAATATAAGTCAGGTATATCGAAATAATTGTCATTTATTAAGATATTAATATACTTAATTAACTTTTGAGAGTTGTCTTTATTGTTGGAATATATTAGTAAATGATGTGAATGTCCGTCGGATATGCTTTTCAATGAAGCATACGCACTCAAAAACAATCTTTGGTCGTTTTCTTCTGTAATATTGAATCTTAATAGTTGATCTTCTAGTTGTTCTTCATTCGTAATAATGGTCTGAATGACATAATCACAGATGACCTTATGTTGGATAGCCCATAGTAATCCTTTTTTATCAATAATGTTGCCAAAATAGTATTCGTTGTCGTTAGATACCATAACATTTTCATCTCGTTCGTTTTCTTTGTTCTCTAATATTTTCATGGTAGCCGTTAATGATAATTGCTTTTTTGAATCTATTTTCAGCATATTGGTGAAGGTTTTCTTTTCTTCTTCATTAATGTTGTTAGTAGTAAGGTGATGCACCTCATCGTTTATTTTCATATCAAACTTGTAGTCTAATGCTCTTGTAACCGCATATACTTTATGCGAAGAAGCATATGTTGTTATGACAATACATTTTTCTGGATTGTCATTCAAAAACGATGTTATTTTTTCAGAATCAACGCCGCCTTCTATAAGTAAATATGGAACATCACGAAACATAATACGAATAACTTCTTCCCATTGTTTCAACAACAGCTTATTCGGTACACCAATAAGAATAGTATTTGAATTGAGTTTCTGTGTAATCCATAATGAAATTAAAGTTTTTCCGACACCACACATCAAAACTAGTATACCCTTATCTTGTTGCTGGAAATATAGAAAGGAGTTATTAATAATTATTATTTGATCTTCTCTTGGAGCAGGTTGTGTATTAGCGGTCAGTTTACTGATTAATGAAGGAATCAATTGTTTGAATTTGGTTCTATTTATAGGACGTTTACGTCTTACTAGATTATCAATCTCGTAGTTAGATAATTTAATATACGTTATACCTAACTCAATTAGATATGGTTCAACCAGATGAATAATATCCTTTTTGAAAATTTCAGTACAAGAACCATAATAAACATGGTAGTCTTTCAGCTTTAAATGTAGGTTTTTTTCTATTTCTTTTAGATAATCTGAGATTACTTTTTTTTCATCAACAATCTTGTCAGTTTCATTTACCACAGATAAATTTATTTGAAAAACTAATTCCCAATGACCTGACCTAACTTCATTTGTAATATACGAGTTAGCACGATCTGGTATACTTATCGTAATACCTAATTTACACGCATCATATAATGCAAAAAGTTCATTAAATCTGATATATATATATCCGATAATTTGTTTCATTTTCATAGAGTTACAAAATTATAACACATCTTAAGCTTTTCAATTTTCTATGTAAAATTAAAAAAATTTATAGATAATTATATAACTGACTATAATACACATACAAACTAATAGTTCTTTATAATAACTTCTTTTGCTTTTGCGTCTGGATTTTTAGAATTAATTGACCTTTTACATAATATTGATACTGTATTATATTTTTTATTCGTAAAATTCTCACGAACTAAACTCACATCCGCATTACTTAACATTATTTTTTTATTTGTATCAGTTAAATTATGTATTAATTTAAATAAATTGTTGTGATTTTCGATTGTAAACCCATTTTCCGTATATCCTACGAACGAAGTATCTGTTTCAGGTGCATATGGAGGGTCCAGATATACAAAATCGTTCGGTTCTACAATTGTTAGTGATGTGTTAAAATCACAACATTCAAATACTACATTTTGTATTAAATTATGTATTTCTTCCAGATGGTCTCTATTTATAATTTCTGGATTGTTATAATGTCCGTAGGGAACATTAAATCCTCTTGGTCCAACACGAAATAAACCTCGAAAACACGTTTTATTTAAGAATATAAACATAGCAGAACATAATACACCCTTTTTATCAGTTAAACATAATTTGTTATATTCACTTCTTATCCAATAATAATAATTTTCTTTTGCGATTTTTGCTTCTTCTATATTTGCTGGTTTTCGATTTATTTCTCCATTTCCGCATTCATTAAACTCCGTAATAGTCGTTTGCAGTATATCATATAATTCGTTATGGTGGGTTTGAATGTTTTTATAGATATAAATTAATGGTTCATTCAAATCGTATGCGTATATATTACCTTGTATCTTTATAATACCACTTTTCACATAAGACAATAAAGTTAATAAAACACTTCCTCCTCCTAGAAATGCTTCGCGATAATTATTTATTTCAACTGGAAAATCCGCAATAAGTTTATCTATTATTTGTGTTTTTCCACCAACCCACTTTAAAATCGGTTTTGGGGTATGGACTTTTTTTGTAGAAACATCTTTAACCAGTTTAATATCATTTTCATTGTTGTTTATTGTATCATTCGATGAAGCCTTTTCAATTTCAATTAATTTTTCTTTAACAGCATTATCTATCATCTCTTTTATTTTACTTTCAACCACGCACGGATTTTTTTTATTAGCGTGTGCTGTGTAATGAGACTTTTGTTTAAACTCTTTTCCGCATTTTTCACAAGTGTATTTAACCATTTTTAATTATATATAACTATTATAATAATTTTATATCAATTTTTTACATATGTTCTAAATATACCCAAAAATACCCAAATATAGTTATTATTTACTGTTTCGGTAAATTTGAAATTAGACCTAGGTCTTTTTATTGATTGGTTATTACATTATTTTACGCTGAATAAGTAAAATAATATAAAAATAAAATCTCTGATATATATATATATAATTAATTAAAATGCCGAAAGATATTCTTGATTATTCTAATACTATATTTTACAAAATTTATTGTAAAGACCCTAATATAAATGACATATATATAGGACATACTACTGATTTTATTAAACGAAAACGTACTCATAAACAAAGTTGTATAAATCCAAAATCTACAAATTATAAATGTAAATTATATAATGTTATAAGAGACAATATGGGATGGGATAATTGGAAAATGGATATAATAGCATTTCATAATTGCAATGACTTACATTCTGCAAAGAAACAAGAACAATATTATTTTGAGAAATACAACGCAACTTTAAACAGCATAGAACCACTACCACAACAAAAACGCATATCAAAACAATCTGAAAATAAAATAAGAAGAGAACCATTATATTGTAAAACGTGTAATGTATATTTCAATACACGCAAATTACAAGAACAACATAACAAACGTCCTAAGCATATTAAATTGTTGCAAAGTTCTGGTGATAATTTACTTGAAACAAATAATGAAATAATAGCTAAATTTGTATGTGAAAAATGTAACTTTAATTGCAATAAAAATAGTTTATTTCAAAGGCATTTAATGACGAATAAGCATATTACCACTTGTAATAATATTGATAATTCTTTAATTTGTCAATGTGGTAAAAAATATAGCTGCAGACAAAATCTTCATAGACATAAAAAAAGATGTGTTAAAATATTATCAGATGGTGCAGACCACTCATTAAATCCCTTTTTATATATGTGTAATTGTGGTAAAAAATACAAACATAATTCTGGGTTATATAGACATAAAAAGGATTGTAATTATGTTGATGTAAAACCAAATACGGTTGTTGATATAAATATGCAATCTATAGACCCTACAACCGTGGTTACTCTATTAAAAGAAAATATAGAATTAAAAAAAATAATGATAAAACAAAATATAGAAATACATCAAAATTTGACAAAGTAAACATAATTAAATAATTTTACGCTTAAGAAGTAAAAAATAAAGTTCGGTGAAGATTTAAAAAATGGACATTTTTAAAATGTCCAATTTTGATTTTGTGAAAATAGTTTTCTAAAAACACTTTTCAAAAATGATGGTTGTGAAGAAAATGCAGTAATTTTGTATTTTAATGTTAAAATATTGTTTGCATAAAAAAATAAATATATTATGCGGAAAAGTATTTAGGCGTAATTTGTGTTATCATTATATAGATAACAATGATAACGCCAAATACGCCAAAATACGCCAAAAAATTTATATGTGATGTTTGTCATTTTAAATGCAGCAAACAAAGTGATTGGAATAGGCATATTACGACTGCAAAACATAAAATGATAACCAATGGTAATACAAATACCCCCAGAAAAATGCCTGAATATATATGTCATTGTGGAAAAATATATAAACATTCATCCGGTTTATCAAGACATAAAAATAAATGTAACTATATAGATTCAGAACCAATAGTTGATACTCCACAAAATACAATAATAGATAGTTCATTAGTTATAGAGTTATTAAAAGAAAATCAAGAATTTAAAGGATTAATGATGGAACAGATGATGGAACAAGCTAAACAAAATAATGATTTCCAAAAACAATTATTGGAGGTTGTTAAAGATGGTAAGGTGATAAACAATACAAATAACAATACAACAAATATAACCAATAACAATAAGTTTAATTTGAATGTGTTTTTGAATGAGACTTGTAAAGATGCTATAAATTTGAATGATTTCATCCAATCAATAGAGTTGAATGTAAATGATTTTATTAACACAGGTGAATTAGGATTTGTAAAAGGAATATCAAATATAATGGTGGAACGTATCCGTGATATGGAACCACACACAAGACCAATTCACTGTACTGATTTAAAACGAGAAGTAGTATATGTAAAAGATTCGGATAAGTGGGCGAAGGAAGATGAAAACAAGACCCATTTAAGAAAGGCAGTCCGTATAGTAGCAAATAAAAACAAAGAACAGGTGCATCCTTGGAGAGATTTAAACCCAAATTCAGATATATTAGATACACCAGAATGTGATAAGTTCTTTGCGTATACAAAAGCATCACTAGGTGGATATGGAAAAGAAGAAGATCTAAAATTCGAGAACAAAATCATCAATAACATATTGAAAGAAACGGTAATAGATAAGCAACGTATAAAAAATGAATAAGATCTAATATGGAAAATATTAGATATTATAGAAATTACATAAAGTTCTTTTGTTCCAATTGCTTGTAATCACGGTCGTGACTACGTGGTAATTCGAGAGGAACCACAAGAGTGCTTTGGTCTTGGCAGTATTTCATATAACTAACAGCAGAATTATAAACAGAAGGAATAGAATAATCGAGAACAAGTTGATTTAGACGTTCAACTTGACCGGTGATATCATCTTCTCTGTGTTCGGCGTGTTGTAAATAAACACTACGCATAATAACTTTAAGAGTATCCACATTTTGAGGTGCGATAACAAATTTGTTTTGAGATGCTTTATAAACACCAGCACGGAGTGCGTTTTGTATAATTTGAACGTTACCAGCGGAGAAGTATACTTGAGCGAGAACATTAGACTCCCAAGTTCCTCCAAGGGCTTCACGATATTCAGTAGATTTATTTTTGATGGCTATTTTTTCTTGCATTTGGAAGATAACATCAGTGGAAGGTGGTTCACTGAGGTTAATACGTCCATTGTATCTCTCAAGATCTATAATCTTATCATTTTTATTGACATTAACAGGAGAAAAATTATTCATTGTATTTATATAATTGTTATATATTTTCATAGATAAAATAAACGGTGTTGAGAACTAACCACTAAATATATTTAGTGATGCTACAAGAACAAAATGTATAGAAATAGTATATAATGGATAATTTTTACACAATAGTTATATTTGTAGCAGTAGTAGCATTAATATTAGTACTTACTTATGTGGGTGTAGTAATGACATATGGTGAAGGAACAACAGCATATCCACCCCAAAGCACAACTTGTCCCGACCATTGGGTAATCGATGAAGACAAGAATTGCGTTATTCCAGGTTCAGACGATAAGAACACGGGAACAATGTATGAAGGAGGATTATTAAGTGATTCTGTTAAGGGAAGCACCCCCGGAATAGATACAGATAAAAACGTAATTAACTTTTCTCACGAAGATTGGAAAGCATCCGGACAGGAAATCTGCGCTAAAAAGGAGTGGAGTAACAAACACGGTGTAGTATGGGATAGTGTATCCAATTATAACGATTGCTAAATATACAATTTTGAATATTCAAATGTGTATATTTATACAGTGAAGCTGATAACACGTTGTTCTTCGCCGGATTTATAGTCTAATTTAGATAGTGAAACGGGTTGTTGAAAAAGAGTTTTTACAAGTTGGTTATTCACTGTATCAAAATTCATTTCCATAATTTCATATTTTAATGTTCGTAGGTTACGTATTTCAGGTAAAATATTGTTAATTTGGAAATCAATAGCACTTACTAAAAATTCACGATTGTTCGTTTTCTTAAATTCATTGATAAGTTGTTTATTCTTATCAATGTCTTCGAAAATTTGGTTTTCTTTCTTCTTTATGAGTTCGAGAGTATCTTTATTTTTATACATTTCATTATATTTATCAAGGAGTTCAATATAATTGTTTTGACTTTCGCTGTATAATTCGATTTGTTTTTTGAATTGTTTAACGGCTTCGTCTTCTGAAACATAATTAAAAAGTGTATCGAGTTTTTGCTTGATAATAATATCACTAACTTCATCGAAAATTTCTTTATTTAGTTCGAGCATAGATTTGAAGTCTAATAAGAGTCCGGGAAAGATTTTGATGTCAAGACTACAAGGATTTCTAGTATCTCCACAAATAGCGGTATATAAGTTATCTTTTCTCGAGAACACTGTGCCAACGTTTCTTTTACATTTAACACAAGGAGGGGTGTATTTGTTGATGCGACGTTTAGCCAGTTTTTTATTAGGTTCTTTGCCGTATATTTGCTTTCGTTTAGCGTGTAAAGCAGTTTCATATTCATTTTTTAATCTAAAATATTCATTAAGAGCTTCAGTATAGTTAGTATTGTCTTGTTGTTCTGGAGTATTATTACCGCCGATTTGTGAAGTATCGGAATTACGGAATTCAATACTGGGATTATTATCGAAAATAAGATTCACTTTTTCGGGTAAGTTCTCGATAAGTGTAATTTTATTGTTGGAAATATTAAGAGTTTTGAGTTTGTCATTACCTTCAAGGTCAAGTTGTTGTAATTGATTAAAATCGCATAATAATTCTACTAAATTTTTGGGAATGTTCTCCAATTGTGTGAGTTTATTATGAGAAACATTAAGAAATTCGAGTTTATCGAGATTAGATACATTAATA
>Ga0255777_10004986_pt1 | contig 10783 bp, 9 predicted proteins | sample 101ome_15_FD_179975 | JGI IMG/M metagenome (GOLD analysis project Ga0255777, IMG submission 179975) | Coastal salt marsh microbial communities from the Groves Creek Marsh, Skidaway Island, Georgia - 101402AT metaG (version 2) | ecosystem: Environmental > Aquatic > Marine > Intertidal zone > Salt...
GGACTGAAAAGTCATCAGCATCCCCATCACCGTTCCAAGCAGCCCGATGAGCGGCGCTGCGGTAACCAGTATATTGATGAAGGCAATGTTTCGATCCATGTATGGGATTTTGGACAGGGCGACCTCAGCGAAACGACTACGTATGTCGTCTTCCCCTCGCACTTCCTGGCGAGCGTAACGGATGATTTCACCCACTTCACCCTCAGCTTTTGCTGGATTCTTCAACCACTGCATCCAGGTTTCCTGCCCAATCTGGCTAAAATCTCGTCTGCGGAAGTAAAGGAAAAGCCTCACCGCAGCCGAGTAGGTCATGAGAGCGAGAACGGCCAGGGGTATCATAGTCCAACCACCTGCCATCCAGATGTTCAGAACTTTTTCAATGAATGCATTCATTTTGAATTAATAAATGGGTTTAATGTTTCGCTAGTTTTCAATCGCTCTTTCGCGCATCTGGCAAACCGTTGATAAAGCCAATAGAGACCTGCTCCATGGATCCTAAGACTCCTTTGACCTTGCGAGTGACAAAGGCATGACAAATGAGAGCGGGCACGGCGACCACAAGCCCGAATTTGGTGGTGATGAGTGCTTCTGAAATACCACCAGATAACATGCGAGGATCTCCGGTGCCAAAAACCGTGATCATGTTGAAGGTATTGATCATCCCCGTCACCGTCCCAAGCAGCCCCAATAGTGGAGCCGTAGCGGCAGTGAGTGCAATCAACGCAATGAAACGCTCGAGCGCAGGCTTGGCACTCAGCATTTTTTCATACATTAGCTCCTCAAGATACTCCTTACTTTCTGACCGATGCTCCAGAGCAGAGCGAAGGACATCCCCAACCTGGCCCTTGAAAGTAGCGATATGCGTTGAGGCTTTGTCAGGATGTCCTGCTTTGAGATGAGCTAAAATTAATTTGAGATCCGCAGGGCCAGCTAATCGGATACGAGAGAGCTGCAGCCATTTCAAAAGGGCAATCATGACGGCGGCAAGGCCCAGCCCCACAATGGGGACCATCACAGGTCCTCCCTTCTTCATGTGGTTGATTAGATTATCCTCAGTTGCGGCAATTTTAAGGGCATTACCCATCGTGGGATCCACTGGGAACAAACCTTGGCCACTGCCGGCCAAGACACCAATGTGTTCGGCTTTGTCAGGCCCAAGGTAGGTCACTGTCGGCTCGGCGGATCCGAGCTGAAGCTGAGCCAACCCAGAATCTTCCATTTTTTCGGAACCAAAAAGGGCAAAAGGTCCCGCAAGCACCACTTTGCCTTGATTGAGAATGCCATTGGGACTCAGGGCTTGATCGTCAAAAATCGTCCCCCCAATCAGTTGATTCAGACGATCGATAGACCGATGGAGCAAAGCAACAGACTGCTCAGCCAGCACTTCGGGTGCTGTGTCAGGGCTCTGTAAGCGACTTCTCGTTTCATTGATTGCAGGCTGAATCGCATCCACCTCAGTGATATGAATCCGAGTCTCAAATAATTCCGCATATTCGGAAATGAGCCCCTTGAGATAAGCCTGTTCGTCGGATAGGGATTTGGCTTGAGATTTGAGGCTGCCTAACTCGACCAGGCGATTGTCCGCCTCGCGCTCAGACTTATTGAGTTGAAACCTTTCGGCGATCAGCTCCGACTCGAGCTCCGTCAATCGCTTGGAAAGTGGGATTTTCTCCTCGGAAATTGTTTCCTGAAGCTTTGCCAGCTCCTCTAGGGCAGCATCCAGGTCTGCCTGGAAGCCAGCTTGAAGGTCCTCCAGATTTTGCCCCAAAGTTTGCGTTAGGGGCAAAATGGCAGCCAGAATCCATGGTTTTATTTTTAACATGTTCGTGAAGGAATTAGGCAGTCAAATCAGCGAATGGTCATGGGGAGATCCACAAAGGCTGCTGGTGCAGAACCTTCGTATATGGCGATGGCTTGCTGTATGGCGGGGGCCAGGGATGGCTGCTCCGACCACTCCCATCCATCATCTCCAGGTATGCCCAAACCGGAAAAGGAGCCGTCAGGGCTGGAGAAATAGGCTTGAGCTAAACCCACGTAAATGACTTTTACTTGCAACTCGGCTCCACTCTCGTTTTGACGCAATTCTGAAACAACCGAAATCGAGCCATTGTATTTATTAACCTCGTTGATGAAGCCCACGACGTTGACCATACGCGCGGAAAGCGAAACTTTGGTCTGGTTGGGATCTTCCGGAATTCTGGAAATCATGGTGGCAACCGCCTGTTGAAGGCCTGAGGGCAAACGACTGTTCAGGGCAATCACAGATCGTTCGAGGTCCGCGAGCAATGCTTTGAGTCGGTCTCCGAACTGAGTGAGGTTATTTTTTTCTAGCGAAACTTCTTCAAACTCTTTGTCTGCCTGAGACTGATCTGCATCGACACCTTGAATTGCGGACTTGACCGTCGCCAGCTCACGTTCAAGGGCGGCGATCGATTGATTGAGGATCTCGCGCTCTTCCTTCCAATCTGACTTGAGCTCAGCGACTAATTTTTTGGTTTGGACCCATTTTTCGACGAGGGAGCGCGTTTGGTTATGAGCCGAAGCACCCAACCCAGCCACTTGTGAGGCCAACAACAAGGCCAATATGATGATAGGCTTGATCATTGCTGTGAAACATCTTTTGGACAGCGTGTCACAGGTGAGTGCCTAGTTTGTTACAATTACGTGATACAGACTTAGACCCGTAACTTTAGAACAACTATCAGCGAGTCGGAAAATGCCTTCTGCTAGCAGCTGAAATCACTTAATCATTTCAAAGGAGTCATATGGTTAATCGAATCAACTGGCACAATCTGCTAATAAAAAGTAGGGAGCATAAACGAGAACAAACGAAAAATCGCCCTCTGCAGAGTCACAGACTTGTTACCTCATGGAGATCTTGGTGACACAGATTTGGGAAGAATTTTCTGAGTCTTATCGAGAATCACAAAAAAACTCATAAATCAAAGACTCATGAACCATCGATTATGCATAAAGCTGGCAGCCTTCATTTGGTTGCTCTCAGGAATCAGTCTGAAGGGTGAAACCATTCAGGTTACCGATGCTGATATCACCGGCAGCACCCTGTGGACAGCTGAGAATGAATACGTCCTCAATGGCCTTGTATTTGTTGAGGAAGGTGAAACCCTTACCATCGAGCCAGGCACCGTCATCAAGGGCAAACCTGGGCAAGGTGCCGAGGCAAGCGCTCTGGTCGTCGCTCGAGGCGGTAAGATCTTTGCTGAAGGCACAGTCGAGGCTCCCATCATCTTCACCGCTGAATCCGATGATGTGAATGATCCCGAGGACTTTGGTTCCACTGATCGTGGTCTCTGGGGCGGTGTGATCGTATTGGGTCGGGCCGCACTCAACAGCCCAAGCGATAGCGGATCACCCATCACCGACAATATTGAGGGAATCGATATCAACGAGCCTCGTGGGGCTTTTGGTGGCAACGATGACACCGACAACAGCGGTGTCCTGCGCTATGTTTCCATCCGCCACGGTGGCACCCTCATCGGAGCCGACAACGAAATCAACGGCCTCACTCTTGGTGCCGTGGGAAGCGGCACAACCATCGAGTTCATCGAGATTTTCGCCAACCTCGATGATGGCATCGAATTCTTTGGTGGCACCGCTTCAGTCAAGTTCGCCTCGGTTGCCTACTGTGGTGATGACAGCTTCGATTACGATCAAGGGTGGCGCGGTAAAGGCCAGTTCTGGTTCACTATCCAGGACAGCGATTCGGGTGACGGCGGTGAACACGATGGCGACATCGATGACAACACCCGCTTGCCCATCGCCAAACCAACTATCTACAACGCCACCTTCATTGGTGGTGGCGTCGATGCTGGCAACGGGGCTCGTGCCTTCCACATCCGCGACAACGCCGGAGCAGAATATTACAACAGCATATTCACCGACTTCAATGGCCGTGCCATCGATGTCGCTGATGACAGCTTGGCAAGGGCTCAGGCCGGTGATGTGGATTTCCGCAACAACCTGTTCTGGGCCTTTGGTGCTGGGGATAGCACCACGACCATTGCTAATGCCAATGCGACGTTCCTGTTCACTGAAACCGATCGCCTTAATCAGATTGCTGATCCCAAGTTAACGGGCATCAGCCGTGATTATGATGAAGTGCTTGACCCAAGGCCCACTGCCCAGAGCCCTGCTCTAAGCAATACCCTGTTCCCAGTTCCCGCTGGGGGTTTCTTCCTTGAAGCTGATTATCAGGGGGCCTTTGGTTCATGGAACTGGCTAGCCGGTTGGACAGGCCTTAGCGCAGGCGGATACATCACCTCTGAGGTGGGGACTATTCCAAACATAAGCCATAATGGCGGGGTGATTACCATCACTCGCAATGGCCCAAATGTTGTCATTGAGTGGGAAGGCATGCTTCAATCAGCTACCAGTCTTCGTGGACCATGGCAGGACGTCGCTGACGATTCGAAAAGCCCCATGATTTTGACACCAGAGGATCAGCTACCCATCCAATTTGCCCGTTCGGTTGCCTATTAATTCGCCAGCCAACCAGGACAGTCTTTACAATACACAGGCCCTCTATTTAGAGGGCCTGTTTTGCTTTCTCTTTTTTGCAAAGATGATCGAAAGGCTTCTTTTGGCTTAAAATACCGCACTATTTTTAAGGTAAGGAAAGGAAGCTCAAGGCATGCTAACGAGCTAGCGAATAAAAATTTAAGCCGCAGGCATTTGATCTGAATAGTCAGGCGATATAAAACACCCAAAGGTAGAATACTGAAACTAATGTTTTCGAACCTTTAAAGTTTCTTACCCTAGAATTAACCATCCTTCGAAAGGAAATGAGTCGGCGTTTGAATGAGTTAAATCACCCATATCTGCCTTCTATGTAATCCGCCGTCCTGACATCCGTAGGATTGAGAAAAAGATCCTCAGTTCGGCTGTGCTCAATCAACTCACCAAGTAACATGAATAGGCACTCATCACTGACGCGGCGAGCTTGGGCCATGTTGTGTGTCACAATCACAATAGTGAATTGCTCGGCCATGCTACGCATGAGTTCCTCAACTCGCAAAGTGGCCTCAGAATCGAGAGCAGAACATGGCTCATCCATCAAAATAATGCTGGGCCTCAAGGGAAGAAGCCTTGCGATGCAGAGCTTTTGTTGTTGTTCAAGCTGCAAGGTTGTTGCTTTGGTTCCAAGCTTGTCCTTCAGATCATCCCAAAGCAAAACATCTTTGAGTGCTTGTTCAACAGCAGCATCTAGGTCAGACTTTTTGAGTTCTGATTTAGGAGTGTGAACCCTAAGCCCAAACACTAAATTTTCATAAACCGAAATGGGAAGCGGGTTAGGCCTCTGAAAAACCATACCGACGTGTTTCCTGAGCTGTATCAGGGATACATCGGCATCATAGATATTTTTGTCAAGGATTCTGATCTCGCCCTCAGTACGCACATTGCCGTAACGTTCATTGACTCGGTTAAAGCAACGCAACAGCGTGGTCTTGCCGCAGCCCGATGGACCTATCAGTCCAGTTATTTTTCCTGCAGAAATGCCAACACTAACCTTGTTGAGGGCCTGGAAATCTCCATACCAAAGCTCTAAATCTTTGGTTTGAATGGAATATTCATGTGAACCTTTCATCCGAATATTCCTCCTACGTAGTCCTTAGTTCTTTGATCAACGGCTTGATCAGAAAACACCAGATTAGTTTCTGCAAGTTCGACAAGTTCACCGTTGAGTATGAAAGCCGTCCGGTCAGCCAGCCTTCGAGCCTGCTGGACAAGATTAGTCACCAGAATAATCGTCATGCTGGAGCGCAGTTCCTTAAGGACCTCCTCGATGCGCATTGTGGTTACAGGATCAATGGCGATAGAAAACTCATCCAGGCAAAGGATCTCAGGGTCGTGGGAGAGGGCTCTGGCAATGGTTAATCGTTGCTGCTGCCCACCAGAAAGCTTCGTCCCCAACGTGTGGAGGCGATCCTTCACTTCGTCCCATAGTGCAGCTTGTGTAAGGCAACGCTCGACAATAATGTCCAGCTTTGCCTTGTTATTCATACCACCTGTTCTCGGAGCAAAAGCCACATTCTCATATATGGAGAGTGGGAGTCCTACCGGCAAAGGGGCCACCATCCCTACCCTTCGTCTCAGGGCGTGAACATCTCGCATCTTGAAAATATCCACACCATCAATCGAAACCATTCCATTGAGTTCCACCCCAGGCTCATGTTCGATTGTTCTGTTGATGACCTTTAACAGAGTGGTCTTGCCTGACTGAGCTGGCCCGATTATCCCAAGGATCTCGTTTTTCCTGATTTGAAAGGATATGCCCTTGAGTGCCTCCTTCGATCCATATTTAACGCGAAGGGATGAAATCTCTATTTTTGGTTCCATAATTTACCACCTTTTTCGCGATCTGAGATAAATCCGAAATGCAATTGAAAATGCGTTGATCACTAAAACGGTGCCAAGCAGCACAATTGCGGTAGCAAATGGAATGGCTTCTGGAACCCCTGGGACTTGTGTCGAAATGGTAAACAGATGCATGGAGAGAGCCATACATTGGTCAGTGAGATTGTAGGCAAACAAGTTCCCCTCCTCAACGGCTTTGTAAAATACCGCACCAGTGAACATGATAGGAGCTGTCTCCCCTGCTGCCCTAGATACCTCAAGAATGAATCCAGTAAGCATCCCACTAATGGAATTGGGAATCACCACGCGCCGGATTGTTTGCCACTTGGTAGCACCTACATTCCAGCAGGCCTCGCGGAATGCCATGGGCACGGCAGCTAAGGATTCCTTTGTGCTGGTAATGATGACTGGCAATGTCATTACAGCAAGAGTCAATGAAGCAGCAAGTATGGACTTGCCCATGCCTGCGAATAAAACGAATGCCCCGAGCCCAAACAAGGCATGAACAATACTCGGGACACCTGCCAAATTAATGACTGCAAGGTTAACTGTCCTAGTCAGCCAATTATCACCCGCATATTCATTAAGGTAAATGGCAGCCATTACCCCTATTGGCGCGGCGACAATCAAAGACATCATGACTAAGTAAATGGTACCAAGTAGAGCTGGCCAGATCCCGCCTGCCTTCATGCCTCGCTCAGGTGCTTTCAACAGAAAATCCGCCGATAGGACAGGACTGGCTTCATGCAGCATGTAGCCAATGATGAGTATTAGAGGAATTATGATGGCAATAGTCATGCAGCAGAAAAGCCCTTTGATGTACGTCTCTTTCCGCTGCCTTGATTTTGAGTGAATGGTCTCTTGAAAAGGATGCATGGGGAAAATCGATCAGGAATCGCCTGCCTGAATGCGGATACCTTTGACAACAAGATAAGCAATCAGATTGATAACAAAAGTGATGGAGAAGAGGAAAATGCCGATTATGAAAAGTACCTGCCAATGATCTGCACCCTGTTCGGTTTCTCCAAGTTCTGCTGCAATGGTTGCTGTAAGGGTTCGAACCGAATCCAGGGGTCCGTTGGGGATTTGTACTGCATGTCCAGTGGCAAGAAGAACGGCCATTGTTTCACCAATGGATCGACCTACTCCCAATAATCCACCGGCAAGCAGTCCATTCTTAGCGGCAGGAATAAGGACTCGGTAAATCATTTGCCATTTAGTAACCCCCAAGGCAATGGCTGCTTCGCGATAGGAATCTGGAACAGCCTTAAGAGCATCCTCACTAATAGATACGATAATCGGAATGCTCATTAGGGCAAGGATGATGCCACCATTCAGGACGTTTAGGCCAATAGGAGCATTGAAGATTTTGATGATCAGAGGATTCATAATCATCAAACCAATAAAACCCCAAACCACAGAAGGAATCGCTGCTAGGAATTCGATAAGCACTTTAAGCACTTCTTTCAATTTGGGTGCACAGAATTCGGAGATGAAAACAGCTGCCCCAAGACTGAACGGGATGGCGATCATCATGGCAAGCAAGGTCACGCTGGCACTTCCTGCAATAATGGCCAGGATACCGTAGCGTTTATTACTGAGCGAAGTGGGATACCATTCCACACTTGTGAAAAACTCAATAGGTTTCCACTTAGTTACCAAAAACCCAGCCCCTTCCTTGAATACAAAGAAGAAAATCCCAAAAACAAAAAGAATGGCGCTGATACCAGAAATACGAATCAGCCACTCAATCAGGAACTCGATAACTCGGCTCCAGCGCCCTCTTTGATATTGCATGGTTTTTGGCTGTCGAGGGTTGTTAGCGGTGCTTAATTTGTTAAAGAGACATATCCGCTATCATTCACAATACGCTGACCTTCTGGGCCAAGGCACCAGTCAACGTAATTTTTGAGGGCGCCTTCAGGCTCACCGAGCGAATAGACAAAAAGTGGTCTGGCAATCGGGTAGGTTTTGGCAATGGTATTTTCCACATTGGGAGCGTATGCCTCGGCACCGAGGGTTTTGGAGATCTTGAGCATTTTGACCTCTGGTGTGGCATAGCCCATGCCGCTGTAACCAATGGCGCACGGAGTGTTCTGCACTAATTCAACAACTTCCTTTGAACCATGCATGTCTCGAGATCCAAGTTTGTAATCACGTTCTTCACCCAATACGGCTTCCCTGAAATAGGCAAATGTCCCAGAACTGGATTGCCGACTGACACGAATGATCTCATCACTCGTGCATCCAGGTATGGTAATACCTAATTCGCTCCACTTGGTGATAGTACCATTCTCACCATAAATCTCAGCCAATTGCTCAAGCGATAATTCTTCCAGCGGGCAATCCTTGTGCACATAAACTGCCAAGGCATCGTAACCCATGATATGCTCCTTTGGATCTTTGCCAGAGGCATCTTTAGCTTTCTGCTGTTCGGCCGCCTTCATGGCACGACTGCAGTTGGCAATGTCTGTGGTTCCATTGATCAGAGCAGCTATGCCAGTGCCAGAACCTCCACCCGAAACCTCAATTGAGACCTCTGAATTCACCTTGGCGTAATTCTCAGCCCATGCCTGAGCCAGATTGACCATGGTATCAGAGCCGGCATTTTGGATCATCGTCTTACTGGATGATGAGTTTTGATTTGCGGTCTGACTAGTGTTATTGGATCCACACCCGATCAAAGCAAGTCCAAGCAGGATGCTAGATGAATTCCTTGCGAGTTGTTTCATATGTTTGAGTTTCATTTTTTTGATTAGTTGGTTATTGAAATTGCCCGAGAACATCCTGAATGAGGGCGGAAATATGTTTTTGGAGGTAATCGTGAGCATCCACTAAAGACGGCTCAGCACTCAATTCTTCCAGACCCTGATACCACTCCAGACCTATGGTTCGAGTTGGTGGCTTTGGGAAAATCGTTAGGGCTTTCCTGGAGAGAGCTACAATAAAATGATAGTGTTCTAGGTTGGGAACAACTTCCACCGGTTTGGCAATCGCATTTGAAATGTCGATACCCCGATTTTTCATGAATTGAACGGTTTCGCAGGTAACCGCTTTAGGGCTGATGCCAGCAGTATTGAAAACAAAACCTTCGGTTTTGAAGGACTCGGCCAGCCCCGCCGCCACTTGAGTCAGGCGTGAATCATCATCATCCACAAAAAGGATCCGGAAGACCTCAGAGCCGAGGTGCTTCATGTATTGGCCCGTGCACACGTAGAGCGTCTCCTCTGCCATGTTTTTGCATTGATCTGAAACACGTTCAAATCGGCGACCTATGGTCAGTAAGGGAGTATAAAGAGCAAAATCGATACGACTGGCCTGCCGTAGTCTTTCCATCTCAACATTGACCTGATCCCTGAGCTCGTTGGCTTTTTCCTCCTGTTCTATGACATGCCGAGCCAAACTCTCATCCAGTCTTACAAAAGCCTCGGCTGCCTGACGGACCATGGGGATGGCAGTCTCAGCCAGTTGAGTGAGGAGTTTATAATCAATATCTGGAGCCATTGACCCAACCGTAAGGCTCTGCTTGGCAATGCTTTCAGCGTAGTCGCCAATCCTCTCCAACTCCGAATTGATCTTGATGGCCGCATAGACAAAGCGCAGGTGCTCACCGGCTGGTTGCTGTCGAATGAGAAACTCGAGACAGAGCCGATCGATTGATTTTTCCATCTCATCAATCTTCTGATCCCTATAGATGACCGAGTAGGCTCTCTTGCCATCACAATTGAGGAGGGCAAGCAAACTGTCTTTCAAGACAGCTTCGCACAAACCTGCCATCTCAAGAATACGATCGCTGATGCTTTTGATCCCATTTTTAAGACTGTCGTTGAGGCGTTCGGGAGATGATTTCATGAAACGGTTTGCTTATGGGCTGATCAAACGAGTGAGGCACCCTTAAGGATTTTTCGAATGTGCGTCCATTTGAGATGAGCAATGCTTATGTTTCCAACGATCAAGTAACGCGGCGGTGGCACTGATGTGGCATTTTTGTGACAATTGAGTGACAGTGGCACTTTTGTTAAAAAATCCTCACCAACTATGAACTCAAATCCGTCGGAAAGACTCTCAGGTCTGCCTTGCTGGATTAAACGGAGCTTTCCATGCCAAAAGCATCTTCAGAGACAACCATGGTGTGTTGAGTTCGATCAATCAAAAGGGAGTGGCCTATCGGAACCGAACGGATGCGACCCGAAAAGTGATTGGATTTTTCCTGCCAGTTCATCCCCCTGCCACTGATTGCCAATGAGGATTTCACGAATGATTCCCTCTTGGTCTATGAGGACGGTTCGCAAGTTGTGATCCCAGTCAAGCAGAGATCCTTCAGAGCGGTAAAAGACTAACCCGAACTGTTCGGTCAGCGCATCGATTTCGATCATTTCTCCGGTGGCAAATGTCAACTGAGCCGGAT
>Ga0255777_10004987_pt1 | contig 10781 bp, 10 predicted proteins | sample 101ome_15_FD_179975 | JGI IMG/M metagenome (GOLD analysis project Ga0255777, IMG submission 179975) | Coastal salt marsh microbial communities from the Groves Creek Marsh, Skidaway Island, Georgia - 101402AT metaG (version 2) | ecosystem: Environmental > Aquatic > Marine > Intertidal zone >...
CCTCTGGCTGGCCCAGCAGCAGGGCTCCGGCGCCCTCGCGGAGCGCTTCCGCGCCCACGGCGTGGGACCCTAGGCCGGATCCCGATCGCCCTCGGCCCCGGGCGCGTGGGGCACGGGCGAATCCTGAAGGAAGGCCGACATCATGGCGTTCACCATCTCCGGATCGTCCTGCTGAATCCAATGGGAAACCTCCGGCAGGTAGCGCAGGGTGAGCTGGGCCACCTGATCCTCAGTCCCGTAGGTGGTGCTCTTCGCCAGGGCAAGATCCTGTTCTCCCCATAGCATGAGCGTCGGGACGGTGATCAGGGGCATGCCGCGCTGGGCCATGCGCCTCGAACCCCCTCGAACCAAAGCTCGATAGTAGTGAATCATGGCCCGGGCGCCGCCGGGGCGAAGCACGTTGTCCACAAACACCTGCACCGATTCCGGAGGCACGGCGCCGGGCCGCACCGTGCCCTCTCCGAACATGCGGGCCACCGCCGCCCCCCGTTGGCGAGTAAGGAACCATTCCGGCAGCGCGGGAAGCTGGAAGAAGGCGGCGTACCAGGACTTCTTGCGCTGCTCCGCGTTGACCTTGAGCTCCCGGGTCATGGGCACGGGATGGGGCACGTTCATGATGATCAAGCGATCGAGGGCGCGCGCCCCATGCATGGCGTAGTACCAGGAAATGACGGCCCCCCAATCGTGTCCAATCAGCACTACGGGGCCCGCGTCCGCGGCGTCGATCAGCCCATCTACGTCCGCAAGCAGCTTTTCAATAGCGTAGTCGCTGACCTTCGGGGGCGAACTCGTGGCCCCGTAGCCCCGCAGGTTGGGCGCCCAAGCCAGATAGCCCTCGGCGGCCAACGCTGGCAGCTGGTGGCGCCAGGCATGGGCATGCTCGGGGAAACCGTGAAGGCATAGGGCGAGGCCCTTCGGCGCTCCCTCGGGGCGCGCCTCAAGCACCTCGAAGCGCAGATCGCCGACGTCGATGAAGCGGGTCTGAATCGACGTGCTCATTGCGGCAAGTACTGCTTAGCCAGCTTTCCAAGGGTCTCCAAGCACTCGTCATGCACGGCCTGGAGAATTTCCGCCACGGGCTTCACCGCATCGATGCGCCCCGCCACCTGGCCCGTTAAGGCAATGGCCGCTTCCATATCGCCGCCAAAATAGAGGGCCTTGGCATCCCCAAACTCCCCCCAAATATTCTTCTCCACTTCCTTCTCTAGGGCCGTGGTGCGCGCCGTTCGCAGGGCACGAAGGGCTGGGGAATGGAAACGATTCAGATAAACCGTATCCGTTTCCTTCGCGGAGACGATGGCGTCCTTCCAGTTCTGGTGCACCGGCGACTCCGCTGCGGACACCATGCGCGTCCCCATTTGCACCGCCTCAGCGCCCAGGGCCAGGGCCGCGGCCATGGTGACGCCGTCCGTAAAGCCGCCGGCGGCGATGATGGGAAGATCGGTGCGGGAACGCACCAGAGGGAGAAGCACCAGGGTGGAGACGTCCTTCGGGTTCTTGAAGCCGCCCCCTTCCGCGCCCTCCACCACGAGACCGTCGACGCCCGCATCGATGGCCTTCAGCGCCGCATCCAAGGTGGGTACCACATGGAAGACCGTCAGCCCCGCCGCCTTCAGCTCCGCGGTGTAGCGCGTGGGGCTCCCCGCGGAGGTGGTCACAAAGCGCACGCCCTGGTCGACCACAAACTGGACGATATCGGGGTCGCGCACAAACGCCTGGGCGATGTTCACCCCAAAGGGCTTATCCGTGAGTTCGCCCATCTTCTTAATCTCTTCCCGGATCGCATCCAGCTCCCCGGAGGAGGTCTCGATGATGCCCAGCCCACCAGCATTGGAAACGGCAGAGGCCAGGGCCGACCGGGCAATCCAACCCATGGGCGCCTGCACCACGGGGATGGTAATCCCCAGCTGCTGCGTGAAGCGATTGATGATGGCCATACCCCTCTCCCAAATGACGGCGCGATTGCGCAGGAGAGGCTACTGTACTGAGGAAGGAGGCGGCAGCCCAACCCAGCCACACTCCGGCACTCGCGAATACTGCTACCGTTGCTCCCTTCCGGGCCTGGCGGGGTTCACAGCGTCACAATGCGGAGGGACCGGGCGGACTGCCATAAAACGTCGAGCAAGAGCATACACGGCTTGCCCCTCGCCCGCAGCCGAGAGGCCTTAGCTGTCCCGGTAATTGCGCTCTAGGCGCTCTTGCCGGGCCTTGGCTTCCGCGCAGAGGGTCGCCGTAGGGCGAAGAAGGAGACGCTCAATACCGATGGGCTCCCCCGTTTCCTCGCACCAGCCGTATTCCCCCTCTTCGATGCGCTTAAGCGCTTCGTCGATCTTCGGCAGAAGCTTGGACTCGCGATCGGCAATGCGCAGGCGGAGGCGGTTTTCTTCCTCCGTCAGGGCACGATCCAGTTCGTCGGTCTCCCGATTGGCATCGGCGAGGCGTTCCCGTGCTTCGTCAATGTGGGAGATGGTCTCGCGCTTAAGCTCCAAGAGATGATTCTTGAAGAACTCGAGCTGAGCCTCGTTCATGTAGTCTTTTTTTGGTGCGCGTCGAATCTGTTTTTCCGTCAGCATCGTGATCTGTCTCTGCCCTATCTGAAGACCGTGACCCCGTGAATGACCGGGCTGCGCTGGCGCGTGCAACCGCTGCATCGCCTGAAAATTCATAAGCTTAGCTCTAAATCGGGGATTACCCCGGCCAAGCAAGGCGCGGAGTTTATAGCAGCCTTAAAGCGCTGGCCACGCTTTTCTTGTGACAAAGGCGTTTGCCTCTGAGCGAGGGCTGCGCTAACCTCGCGCGCCTTCGGAGAGGTGTCCGAGTGGTTTAAGGAGCACGCCTGGAAAGCGTGTATAGGTTAATAGCCTATCGCGGGTTCGAATCCCGCCCTCTCCGCCAACTTAGATGGCGCTATGCGAGGCGCTCCACGTGTCCCTGGAGTGCCCCGGTTCCCGGCGTATCACCCCCTCCATCCTTCCTCCGTGCACACTGCTGTCTACTCCAGGCATGCACGCGGGGCGCCCCTCAAAGATGGGGCACTAGCTTTCGCTAACTTTTAGGAAGTTCTTCATTTTCATTTCTGAAAGGATTTTTCCGCCGCCCATCACAACGCAATCAAGGGGATTGTCTGCGGCTCGACAGGGGACCCCCGTGAACTCGCTGATCAGTTGCGGAAGGCCCTGGAGCAACGCCCCTCCCCCGGTAAGGACCATGCCATCCCGAAGGACATCAGCACTGATATCCGGGGGAGCTGCCTCCAGGGCGCTCGACACAGCACGCAATATGGCGTTAACCGGCTCCACGGTGGCGTTGTAAACATCCTCCGTGCTAACGACCTGATTCCGTGGAAGACCAGAGGCCGCTTCAAGGCCCTTTATATTCATTGTCGACGAAGGGGCTGAAGGGTACACAGAACCTACGGTTAACTTGATTCGCTCAGCCTGCCGCTCCCCTATCAAGATTCCTCGCTCCCGGCGAATAAAAGTAATGATGGCATCGTCCAGCGCATTCCCCGCCACCTTAAGGGAGGAGGAGTAGACCAGCCCGCCTAGGGACAAAATGCCAATCTCGGTGGTCCCGCCCCCAATATCGACCACCATCGAGCCCTTGGGCTCATCAATATCCAAATTAGCACCAAAGGCTGCCGCCACCGGCTCGTCGATGAGCGCGACGGCCTTTGCCCCGGCACTCTGCGCAGCCTCCTTGATGGCCCTGCGCTCGACCTGCGTCGCCTGAACGGGAACGCAGATGAGAATGTTTGGCGCGCCCCTTAGCCACCGACTTCCGGTTACCTGCCTAATGAAACCCGTAAGCATCAATTCGGTCGCTTTAAAATCAGCGATCACGCCGTCCTTTAGGGGGCGAATTGCTGAAATATTGGCGGGGGTTTTTCCAAGCATTGATTCCGCCGCTTTGCCCAGGGCAACGACCTCAATTCGGCCTCGGTCACTGCGAAGGGCGATCACCGAAGGCGAATTCAGAACAACCCCTTCCCCCTCCTTAAAAATAAGGGTGTTGGCGGTTCCAAGATCAATTGCCATGTTCGTTCTTTTGAAGATCGGCATAGCCGTTTCGTCCGTTAAAGCGAGAGGTCATCATAGACCACTTCGTCGGAGAGGCGGGTCACGAAAAAAAGTCCTCGTTCAACGCACTATTGGGGGAAGACGGGCGATCGCCCTGCGGAAACGGGTTTGTTCATCCATGACCTCCCACGGCTGCTGGCTCCCTTAGGCACTGGTACCCTTGCCTGCCAAAGAGGCCCTTGCCGACCGTGTTCTTTCCTAACAACAGTAGGGGATCCGATGCCAATTTTTCTCTGGAACCACCTAAGGCGTTGGCAAAAGGTGTGCTTGGCTCTCCCCGTTCTCGGCCTCGCAGGCTTGGCTTGCGCCCTGGCCTATTTTTACGCGCGGGACGCCTGGGAGCCTTCCCGGTTGGCCTACCAGGAGCACTGCGCGGCTTGCCATGGAATGTCCCTTCAAGGGACCGCCGCCGCACCCTCCCTCCTCGCCCAAGAGCTCACCTTGATTGACGATCATGAAAGCTTAATGGTGGCGATGTCGGGGGGCGACGACGTACCACCCTTTCACGATTGGCGCACCGAACTGCCCGCCCCCATGGTGAAGGCCGTCGCCCTTTACATTGCTGAGCAGCAACAGGAATACCGCTCCACGGCCGCCTCTTACGGCTTTGACCCTCAGGCCGATGGCCATGTCGATTCTGAGCAGCACGGGTTCACCGTCGAACGGGTGAGTGTCTTGAAGAGCCGGCCTTACGGGCTTATCGCTTTGCCAGAGGGTCGCCTGCTCGTGACCGAGAAAACGCGGGGGGTCTCCATAATTGAAAGGGATGGGCAGCAAGGCCCGCCCCTAAGCGGGACCCCGCAGGTCTGGAACACCGTGCTGAGTGTTCAAGGGGCCTGGCTGAATTGGGGGATCATGCTCGATATCGCGCTGCACCCCGATTACGAAAGCAACGGCTGGATCTACCTTTCCCACACCGATCGCTGCTGGTTGAAGTGCGGCTCTCTTCTTCCCACAACCATGGTGCGGGTATTGCGGGGTCGGATAAGGGGTAATAGCTGGGTCGACCAAGAGGTGGTTTGGTCGGTCCATCGCGATCACTACACGCCCGTTCCCGATGGTGTTGCCGCTGGACGCCTCGCCTTTGACCACCGGGGCTACCTTTATATCTCGATCGGCGGGAAGAACACTTACGACAAGCTTCATAACCTCGACACGCCCTTTGGGAAAATTCACCGGGTTCACGATGACGGACGGGTGCCGGCTGATAATCCCTTCTTTATGGAGGAAGGAAAGCGTGACCCATCGTCGACCCGGCATACGGTGTGGAGTATCGGTCATCGCACGGGGCAAGGTCTGGCGACTCACCCTCATACGGGATCGCTTTGGAATACGGAAATGGGTCCTCGAGGCGGCGACGAAATCAACCTCATTCGTGGAGGCGGAAATTACGGCTGGCCGCTCTACACCAGTGGCCTCGACTACGACAGCACCTACATTTCAATCGGCGAGGACCTGGGCCTAGATTTTCCCCTGGAAGAAACGGAGCTGCCCGTGGTGGATTTCACGCCAGCACCCGCCCTCTCCAACCTAAGCTTTTACGAAGGCGCGGCGTTTCCTAAGTGGAACGGGGACGCCTTGGTGGGGTCGCTCAAAGCAGGATCTCTGTATCGGGTAAGACTCAAGACCACGGGAGCGCCGGAGGTGGAGCGCTTGCTGGTGAACTTTGGCAGGATACGCGACGTGGCCGTTGGTCCCTCGGGAGAAGTTTACCTCGCGGTTGAACATGGCGAGAACGGATCGCTATGGCGGCTTTCGCCCCTACCCTAGGATCTCAAGTCTTATCGCGAAGTACCCGAGAGGCTTTCAAACCCATCGCTTTCAATCTCGGAGCGCGCCGTGGGGGCCGTTTGGGGGCTAGCGCGTGTGGAAATGCCAAGAGATACCGATGTTCTGGAACCACGGCGGCAAAGACGCCGAAGACCTGCCCGTAGACTTACGCTGAATCAACCGACGCCTGCGCCGGCGGAGTGCACAACGCTGCCTCCACCGCTAAGGCTTCAAAGCGCAGCAGCGTCTTCCAACTCCAAGACACGCGAAGCAACCCATCTGGCTCGCCTAAAGACTGCTCCGTGGTTTCTACTACCGCTTCTCCCGGATCCGTGGGGTCGCCCTCGGCGCCGCCCTTCTCTCCCGCGCCCTGAGCCTTCTTCAAGGCCTTCAGCCAACGCTGAGCCGTATCCCAGGTGTCGCCACTGACTTGATCCTTTTGGACATCCACTACGAGGGCCGGCGTATAACCCGCGGAGCGATCCTTGGGATCCACGGGCACGGCAATGACAGCCAGGGGAAGAAACGGCGTTTGCAAAACGTCAGGACCAAGAAGGCTGCTATCGCAGCGCAACGCCTCTCCCACGGCCAGCGCGTCCTCGGCCCGGGCTTTTAGCGCCTCGAGCGCGTCATTCGCTTTCGCGACGCTGGCGTCCCGCTCCCCGCCGACCCTAAAGCCATAGATTACGGCGACCGTCACCACGACCACCATGATGGCCGTGACCCATTCCGAGACCAGCAAACCGAAATATCGTTTCATGGCGCTTCCCGTTTCGCTTTGAGCAGTAAAGCTCAAGGCAAAGCCCATGCCAGCGCCGAGGGATCGGCAAAACCCACCGAGAACGGGGCGTGAAAGGGGCGGGACGAACCCTCGCTGCGCCCAGTCCTGGGGCAGCCGCCACCGGGCGACGCCTCATTGCGAGGCGCCATTGGGTTTTTGCGCTGCGCGGAGCAATCGGCGTCCCTGCGATGAAACACCGAAAACCCGCGGTTTTTCCGGCGTAGATCGCCCTTTACGGCAGGCGCCAGCGGGGTCCGGCGCCTTGGTCTGCTTTTTGCAGATTCTCTTCGGCGGGCAGTCCACCTTTACTCAATGCAACACCAGCAATGGAGGTGCGTTACATGAGTGATCAGGCCCTTGGCAGCGCTGATCTCGGCGACGGTGCGGATGCAGCGCCCCGAGCAAAAAGCCTTCAGGACATCTTTTGGATGGTGCTTCAGCCCGTGCTGGTGCTGGGCTCAGCCTTTCTCGTGGCCACCATGGTTACCGGGGAATGGATGAACCATAAGCTTTACGCCCTGGTGATGGTCATGCTCCCCGTGCCCCTGCTCATCGTCGCCGAGCGCGTTTGGGGCAAGCGTAAGGACTGGCAACTCGAGCCCAAGGAGCTGGCGGAGGACGGATTTTGGCTCGCCTTCGGCGCCTTCCTTTGGGGCCCGCTCATCAGTGACTTCTACCGCACACCCATTTCCGAAGGCTTCCGCGCCATCCGCGACCGCGCCCTTCTGGACATCACCATTGCACCGGAAAGCGTGCTGGGCCTTGTGGCCGCCGCGGTGCTGCTCCGGGTGTGCTCGAGCTTCATCTACTACTGGCTGCACCGGGTGCAGCACGAGTCCCTTTTCTTCTGGCGCATGCACGCTACGCATCACCACATTACGAAAATGAGCTGCATGCGCGGCGCCCGCACCCATCCCCTGGAGTATTTGGCCCTGGCCCTCAGCACGCCGGTAATTCTGGCCCTCGTGGGCGCCAGCGATTCCGTGCTCGCCGTCTCCGCGGCCTTCGGCGTCTGGAATGGCAAGCTGAATCATTCGAACCTGCCCCTTAAGTCCCTGCCCGTGTACGACTGGATCTTCGCCACCGCGCCCCAGCATCACGTTCACCATGCGGTGGACCGCAAGCACAGCGACACCAATTACGGCTGCCAAATCATTCTCTGGGACCGGGTCTTCGGCACCTACTGCGGCGACGAAGAGGTGGGTCAAATCGGCGCCGGAAAGGCCGTTCCCCTCTCCATCAAGGAGCAGCTCATGCTGGCCTTCTATCCCAACAAGCGGCTGATCGATCTCTAGGGAGGCGTCATGAGCCCGTTCATTCTTGTGCCCTTCGCCATCGGCACCGCTGCATTCTTTGCCGGGCTGGCGGTCACCTTAAGTCAGCCCCGGGGCGCCCTCGCGGGCGCCGAAGCGGCGCCTCGCCTAAGGAAATGGGACAGCGCCCTGAGCTGGCTCATGTGGGGGGGCTGGGGCATCGCCATGGTGATGCGCTTTCTCGACCGCAACGGCTTTCTCGCAAGCCTCACGGGCTAGGCGTAACCCTTCCTCCTCGGGCCTGCGCCCGGTAGGGTGTCGCCTGCCTTATCATCCCCGGGGAGCGGCCATGCGCCGGGATCACCGCCCAGCCAGCCTAAAGCGCGCCTACGCGGCGCTGGAACGCGCCTACGTGCGCTGGCGCCTCGCCCCCCAGCTCGACGCCCTGGGCCCAGGCTTCCACTTCATGAAGCCCTGGTTTGTTCGTCTGAATGGCCCCGGCATCACCGTGGGCGCCCAGGTTCACTGGGTCGCCGCCGCCGATCGTCACATCACCCTATCCAGCTGGGTCCACCCCAGGGGCCAGGGCCGCATCACCATCGGGGACTACTGTCTGCTTTGCCCCGGGGTCCGCATCGATTCCGCGGTGGAGGTCACCCTCGGGGCGAGCTGCATGGTGGCCGCGGGGGCCTACCTCACGGACGCCGACTGGCACGATCTCTATGACCGCACGGAGGTGGTGGGGGCGAGCGCGCCGATCGTTCTTGAGGAGAACGTCTGGATCGGGGACGGGGCGACGGTATGCAAGGGCGTTCGCATTGGCGCCCACGCCATCGTCGCCGCTCGCGCCGTGGTGACCAAGGACGTGCCCCCCTTCGCCGTAGTGGCAGGCAATCCCGCTACGGTGGTGAAAACCCTCGATCCCGAGCGCCCCCGGCGCACCCGAGCCGAGCTCTTTGCCGATCCCGAGGGCCTGGAAGCCTGGCTCCGGGGGCTCGATAACGCCTTCCTCAAGGACAATACGGTGCTGGGCTGGCTTCGGGCCCGGCTCTGGCCCCGGCGCGGCGATTAGGAAAGACGACCGGCGGAAAGTCGGCTAGGCTCCTCGAAAGGGGAGAAACCATGACCACAACATTAGCCACCGGTGCTTCGCGCCGCCGCCTGCTGGCGAGCTACGCCGCCATCGCCATGCCCATGGCCGCCATGGGCATGCCCATCGCCGTCTACCTCCCCCGTTTCTACGCCGAGGTGGTGGGGTTATCGCTGGCCACCGTGGGCATGATCTTCACCGCGGCCCGCCTCTTCGATGTGGTCACGGACCCCCTCATGGGCGTCGCCATCGACCGCTTTGATAGCCGCTGGGGACGGCGGAAGCACTGGGCGGCCTTGTCCATTCCCCTCCTCTGCCTTGCGGTGTGGAAGGTGTTCTTGCCGGACGTCGACGCCGCGCCCGGAGCCCTCTACCTCACCTTCTGGCTCCTCGTGCTCTACGCCGCCTACACCATGCTCACCATTGCCCACCTGTCCTGGGGGGCGGAGCTGGCCACAGGCTACGACGCCCGCTCCGAGCTCTACGGCTGGCGCGAGATCTTCACCATCGCGGGCATGACCCTCGTCCTGGCGCTCCCCGCGGCACTCGAACTGGCCGGGGAACAGAGCCAGGAGGGCAAGGTGGCCAGCATGGGGCTCTTCTGCCTCGTGCTCTTCCCCGTGCTGGTGGTACCCCTGCTGCGCTACGTCCCCGACTCCCGAGAGCAGAGCCAATCGTCCCTGCCCCTGAAAGCTGCGCTGAAGCTATTAGTAGGAAACCCTCTGCTTTGGCGGCTCCTGGCCGCCGATCTCCTGGCGGGGCTGGGCACGGCCGTGTCCGGGGCGCTCTATATCTTCGTAGCCATTGCCTACTTCCGCCTGCCAAGCCACGCAAGCCTGGCTCTGCTCTTCTACTTCCTCGCAGGCTTTCTCTGCATGCCCCTCTGGCTGCGCCTGGCCTATCGCTACGGGAAGGATCGCACCCTGAAGGGCGCGCTGGTCTACGCGGCAGCGGTGAACCTCATCCTCATGGCCACGGCCACGCCAGAAAGCGTGCTCGGGCTCTGGGGCTTTACCATTGCCTTTGGGCTGGCCTTTGGCGCCGCACCCACGCTCCTCCGTTCCATGATGGCGGACCTAACCGACGAGGATGAGCTGAAGAGCGGGCAGAAGCGGGCTGGGCTTTACTTCGCCCTGCTCACCACTACGAACAAGCTGGGGGCCGCCCTGGGGGTGGGACTTAGCTTCACCATCCTCGATTGGGCCTTCGGCTTTGTGCCCGGCACGCAAAACGACGCCGCAGCCCTGGATGGGCTGCTTCTGACCTACGCCTTAGGAACGGCCGGCGGATTACTGCTGGCCGCCCTCCCCCTCCTGACCTATCCCATGACCCGGGAGAAGCACGGAGAAATCGTGGCGGCCCTGCGGGCCCGGGAGCAGGCTACTGACGCGCCAGGCGTAGGGGGCTAAAGGGCGTCGGCGCTGAGGCTCGGCACGGGGTGATATCGATGCCGCCGCGGCGGCAGTAGGCCGCACGTACCGCCACATAGGTGGCGCCCGGGAGGGCCTCGAGGGCCGCATAGAGCCGCTCCACCGTCGCCTCGTGAAAACCGTTGTGCTCGCGCTGGGCAAGTACGAGGGCAAGCACCCCCGCGGAGTCTAGCGCCGGCCCCTCAAAAAGCAGCTCCACCGAACCCCAATCCGGCTGGCCCGTCACGGGGCAGAGGCTCCGGAGCAGATGGCTGTGGAAGCGCTGACGCACCGGCGCTGTTGCCCGCCCTTCCGCCGCGAGCAAGCCCGCGTCCTGCCGAAGGGGGGCCGAATCGACGCAGGGGCCCAGGAAACGATCAAAGCCCCGAGCCTCAAAGG
>Ga0255777_10005011_pt1 | contig 10744 bp, 9 predicted proteins | sample 101ome_15_FD_179975 | JGI IMG/M metagenome (GOLD analysis project Ga0255777, IMG submission 179975) | Coastal salt marsh microbial communities from the Groves Creek Marsh, Skidaway Island, Georgia - 101402AT metaG (version 2) | ecosystem: Environmental > Aquatic > Marine > Intertidal zone > Salt...
GTAGAAAAGACCTTAAAGTCGACATCTTTCATATCATCAGTTAACTCAATGAGCTCAAGATTAACACGCAAATCAGGCTTGTCGGATCCATACCGAGTCATCGCCTCTTTGTAAGATATTTCCTGAAATTTTTCTGGCAGATCTACATTTAGCACATCTTTAAATACTTTTTGTGTTAACTTTGCGGCAATATTTTTTACATCCTCTTCTTCAACAAATGATGCTTCAATGTCAATTTGTGTAAATTCAGGCTGTCTATCTGCTCTTAAATCTTCATCCCGAAAACATTTGGCAATTTGAAAATATCGATCAAATCCAGAAACCATCAACAATTGTTTAAAAAGTTGAGGCGATTGCGGTAGTGCAAAGAATTCACCATGATGAACTCTTGATGGCACAAGATAATCCCTGGCACCCTCAGGTGTACTTCTAGTTAATATCGGAGTTTCAATCTCCATAAAATTATCATCATCTAATGATTGACGAACGCTTTTAGTGATCTCATAACGTACCTTTAAATTTTTCTGCATTTGATCACGTCGCAAATCAATGAAACGATTTTCTAAGCGGATATTCTCAGTAATATTTTCATCATCAATAACAAATGGTGGTGTTAAAGATGCATTAATAATTTCTATTTCAGAAACTAGCATTTCAACTTCACCAGTCGGTATGTTTTTATTAACTGTGCCTTCAGGACGTTTTCGAACCTTACATTTAACTTTCAAAACGTATTCGCTTCTCACAGTTTCAGCAATTTTAAATGCCTCTGGCGTATCAGGATCAATAACAATTTGTGCCAGACCCTCTCTGTCCCTTAGATCGATAAAAATGACACCACCATGATCTCGTCTGCGATGAGCCCATCCACATAAATATATTTCTTGATCGATATGGGATGCATTTACATGCCCACAATATAAAGTTCTCATCATAATTATCTCTTAACTTTGTTTGAACGTGTGTTTGATTTTGGTGGGACAACCCCCATGGATATCACATATTTTAATGCTTGGTCCACGGAAACATCAATTTCCTTAATTTTATTTCTTGGCACCATCAAGGTATAGCCTGACGTTGGATTTGGTGTAGTAGGAACATAAACATTCACGTATTTGCCCTTTAAAATTTTTGCTATTTTCTCATCGGTATCGCCAGTGATAAATGCAAAAGTGTAATTTTTGGCATCTGGAAACTCAATTAAAACTGCCTTTGAAAATGCATTAGAGTTATTAGAAAACAAAGTGTCCGAAACTTGTTTGATTCCTCCATAAATGGATTTAACAAAAGGTAGCTTGTCGAGGATCACTTCATACAAGGAAATGAATCTTTTTCCAAAAAAGTTGTTGGCAATCAAACCCACTATAAAAATTGAAGCCACAGTTAAGATAACTCCAACACCAGGAATATTAAATCCTATTAACTGATTGGGTTGATATTCATAAGGTAAAAATAAAACCACTTGATCAAGGAAATGTGCCAATGAGTATATGACCCAAATAGTTAAAACAAGGGGGATAAGGACAATCAGTCCTGTCAAAATATTTTTCTTAAACATTTTTTTGATTTTCCGTCTTTACTGACCCTTCAGAAGCAGTTGATTTCGTCTCTGATGGTGTTTTAGAATTTTTAAAATCTGTCTCATACCAACCTGATCCGTTTAATTTAAAAGCAGGTGCAGATATTTTTTTTTCAAAAGTGCCTTTGCCACACACAGGGCAATTTTTAGTGGTAGCTTCTGAAAGCTTTAAAAAAAGATCGTCTGAATGTGAACAGTTAGAACATTTATACTCGTATATAGGCATTGATTTCTCTAGAATGGAATATCGTCTTCAAATTCATCAAATGAATTACCGCTAGATGATGATGTTTGATTATTTCGAGAAGGAGTTTGGTCAAATTCATCCTTTGCATCAGGCTGAGGACTTGGTTGTGAATCCTGAGCAGGAGCTCCATCGCGTCCTCCAAGCATTTGCATTGAATCAGCAATAATTTCAGTGGTGTATCGGTCTTGGCCTTCTTTAGTTTGCCATTTTCTTGTCTGAAGTCGTCCTTCCAGATAAACAGGACGTCCTTTTTTTAAATACTCACCTGCAATTTCTGCTAACCGTCTGTACATGACAATATTGTGCCATTCTGTTTTTTCTTGTTTCTCTCCTGCTTTATCCTTCCATGAGTCAGTCGTTGCAATACTAAAGTTACAAACCGCATCTCCATTAGGCATAAATCTCACCTCAGGGTCTCTTCCAAGATTACCCATAAGAATTACCTTATTAACTGATGGCATTTTTTTCTCCTAAAATTTTCATAACCTTACTGTTATCAAATTTTGTGTTACGTTTTAATTTTATAATTATATAACTTTCGCTAGGGAAAATTAAGGCTTCATCGATAAAATCTAAGTTTTCAATCTTATTAAAAATTAAATTTTTTGATTTATCAGATTGTTTAAAAAATTCTGGTTTTATCTTGATAACCATATCATTTTTGCTGGATGGAAAGATAAATTTAAGCATAAGAATAAACCAAACTGCCAACAACATAGCACTTAAGATAAATATGGCTTGATCGCTAAATTGCATTGCAATAAATCCACCTAAAATCCCTCCCACAAAAATTCCTAAAGATTGGGATGTGTTATATGCGCCAAGGACCAATCCTTTTAAATTTTTAGGTGATAGTCGGCTGATCAAACTGGGCAAGGTTGCCTCTAAAAAATTAAAAGCAATAAAATAGATCAATAAAGTGATCATGATGGCCTGTTTACTATCCGACCAAATTATAAAGAGAAATTGTACAAAAATAAGCAGAAAAACATTAAGAAGAAAAAAACTTCTTAACATCTTTTTTTTGGAAGATAAAATTATCATTGGAATTATGGCCAGCATGGATAAAACAAAAACCGGTAAATAAATTTGCCAATGATAGTTAATGGGATACCCGATTCCATTGAGCATTAATGGAATCATCATAAACATAATAATTTGAGATGCATGTAAAGCAAAAATTCCATAATCAAGTTTGAGAAAAACTTTATCTAAAATAATTTGTTTTATAGGGTAATCAATTTTTTTATTCTTTGCGTATCTTATGGGATTAGGAATGTAATAAATGACCACTGCCATTGCAACCAGAGAAAGTATGGCAATTAACATAAATATATTTTGAAAGCCAAAATAGGTATTCAAAATAGGAGAGAGTACAATTGAAATTCCAAAGGTCAGGCCAATGGATGCTCCAATTATTGCCATGGACTTTGTTCTTGTTTGGTCCGTAGTCAAATCAGCAAGCAATGCTAAGAGAACCGCTGATATTGCCCCAGCTCCTTGAAGTGCTCGACCAATGATGATCATAATTAATGACTCTGAAAAAAAAATGACAATTGAACCGATGAGGAAAATACATAAACCAACAATGATCACCTTCTTTCTTCCAAGGCGATCAGATAATATTCCGAAAGGGATTTGAAATAATGCTTGAGTTAAACCATAAATACCAAATGCTAGACCAATTAAAAATGTTGATGCGCCAGTACCTAGCTCAGTTAAGTAGACTGACATGATCGGCAGAACAATAAATAAGCCAAGCATTCTTAACATATAAATGAATGCGATGCCCAGTGTCGATTTGATTTCAAACGATGTCATTTTATGAAGTACTTATTACATAAATTTTAAATTTCTCGTATATTAACAGGTTATGCAAAAAAATAATGACAATCTAATTATCAAGGGGGCAAGAACCCATAATTTAAAAAATATTTCTATATCGATGCCCAAAAATAAGTTAGTTGTCATCACAGGACTATCAGGGTCAGGTAAGTCCTCTCTTGCTTTTGACACCATTTATGCTGAAGGACAGAGGCGATATGTTGAATCTCTTTCAGCCTATGCCAGACAATTTTTGGATAGGATGAGTAAGCCGGATGTGGATTTGATTGAGGGTTTATCACCTGCAATATCCATTGAGCAAAAATCCACGTCACATAACCCAAGGTCAACTGTTGGAACGGTTACAGAAGTCCATGATTATTTGAGATTACTTTTTGCCCGTGCTGGTGACCCACATTGCCCAGAGCATAAACATAAATTAGAAGCTCAAACTATATCTCAGATTGTTGACAATATTTTGCAACTTGGTGAAGACAAAAAAATTGTCATTTTGTCGCCAATCATTAGTAAGCAAAAAGGAAGCCACAAAGACCTTATTGATGAACTTCGAGCGCAAGGCTTTATCCGAGTGAGATTAAATAATTCGATTTATGAAATTGATGATTTACCTGAGATTGATAAAAATAAAAAACATACCATTGAAGTGGTCGTTGATCGTCTAAAAATTGACCCAGCTTCAAAACAGAGAATTACTGAGTCTATTGAAACGGCAGTGAGGTTATCGAAATCAAAGGTCATCGTTTATGATATCGACAATGACAGCACACATTTATTTTCTACTAAATTTGCTTGTCCCGTGTGTGATTTTTCTCTTGAAGAACTAGAGCCTAGAATATTTTCCTTTAATAATCCGATGGGCGCATGTCCCTCTTGTGACGGGCTTGGAAATAAAACATTTTTTGATTCAGATAAAATAGTAACGATGCCTGACCTGTCTTTATCAGCTGGTGCGATAAAAGGCTGGGATAAACGAAATCATTTTTATTTTCAAATTTTAAAGTCACTCGCTGATCATTATCAATTTGATATTGATCAACCATTTAAAGAGTTAGCTCAAGAAATTCAACACATTATTCTCTATGGAAATAATGAAAAAATTGATTTTTCATATCTCAGCTCTGATGGCAAGATTTACAAAAAAAATCATACCTTTGAGGGGATACTCAATAATTTTTCAAGACGGTATCGCGAATCAGATTCTCATTTGGTTCGAGATGAATTAGCAAAATTCCTTAGTCATAAAGAATGTCCTGATTGCCAAGGTAAGAGATTAAAAGAATCATCACTGAGTGTATTAATAGAGGGCTTAGATATCCATACCATCTGCGATATGTCGCTAAAAGAATGTCATCAGTATTTTGAGAATCTAAATTTAACTGGATCAAAAAAACATATTGCGGAAAAAATAATCAATGAAATAAAAAGTAGAGTCTTTTTTCTTAATAATGTTGGACTGAACTATCTAAGCCTATCTAGGACAGCTGATACTCTGTCTGGGGGAGAGGCTCAAAGGATTAGATTAGCCTCTCAAATTGGTAGTGGCTTAACGGGTGTTATGTATGTCTTAGATGAACCTTCAATTGGTTTGCATCAGAGAGACAATGACAGGTTACTAGAAACATTAAAAAACCTTCGAGACCTTGGGAATACAGTTATTGTGGTTGAACATGATGAAGATGCAATCTTAAGTGCTGACTATGTTATTGATATTGGTCCTGGTGCTGGTGTACATGGTGGTGAAGTTATTGCTTCTGGCTCACCACAAGAAATTTTAAAAAATACAAATTCACTGACCGCCCAATACTTATCAAAAAATAAAAAAATTGAAATTAAGAATCTTCCAAAAACCACCAATAACTTTATTAGGATCAAAGGGGCTAAGGGAAATAATCTAAAGAATATTGATGTAGATATTCCTGTTGGTCTATTTACTTGTGTTACAGGTGTGTCTGGCAGTGGTAAGTCCACTCTAATTAACGACACCCTGTATTTATCCTTATCAAATCAATTAAACCGAAACAATCATGAAACGGCCCCATATGATGAAATTTTCGGAGTGAATTTATTTGATAAAGTCATCGATGTAAACCAAAGTCCGATTGGAAGAACACCACGTTCTAATCCTGCCACTTACACAGGCTTATTTACTCCTATTAGAGATTTATTTTCTAAGCTACCTGAAAGTAAATCAAGAGGATACGGCCCTGGAAGATTTTCATTTAATGTGAAAGGCGGAAGGTGTGAAGCATGTGAGGGCGATGGAGTTTTAAAGGTTGAAATGCACTTTCTACCAGATGTATATGTTACATGTGATATTTGCCAGGGGCGTCGATATAATCGGGAAACTTTAGAAATAAAATATAAAGGTAAAAATATTCATGAAATTTTATCCATGACCGTTGAGGATGCCTATCAATTTTTTGAATCGATTCCTGTTGTGGCAAAAAAATTACATACCCTTTTGGATGTAGGTCTTGGATATATTACCCTCGGTCAAAATGCAACCACTTTATCTGGTGGAGAAGCACAAAGAGTTAAATTAGCGCTAGAGTTATCTAAGAGAGATACGGGGAAAACGATGTACATCCTTGATGAACCAACTACGGGTCTTCATTTTGCAGATATACAATTGCTATTAAATGTTCTGCATAAGCTTCGAGATAATGGAAATACGATCGTTGTTATTGAGCACAATTTGGATGTCATCAAAACAGCTGACTGGATTATTGATTTAGGTCCTGAGGGTGGTTCTGGCGGAGGTGAAGTAATTGCTTGCGGTAGCCCAAGAGAATTAGCTAATGTTACTAAAAGTTATACAGGGCAATATTTAAAAAAATTAATTTGAAGGAATGCTTGAATAATCCATTCTTTTAAAAATTTGGTTTGTTTTTTTTGTCAAAAATTCTGAATGTATATCTTTCTGATACTTTCTTGGGTTAGTTAACATGGATGCAAGTTTTGCCGATTGATATGAGCTTAAATAGTTTGGGTCAACCATAAAATAGAATTGTGATGCATTTTTAATCCCATAGAGTCCATCCCCCCATTCTGCGATATTCAGATAGAGTTCTAATATTCTTTTTTTACTTAAAAACATTTCTAAAAATATAACTAGAGCTGCTTCATTAATCTTTCTAAATATATTTTTTGATGGGCTGAGAAATAAATTTTTGACTAGTTGTTGAGAAATTGTTGACCCACCTCGTTTATTTTTTTGATAGAGATTATCAATATACGCGTCCTTAATTGACTTAAGATCAATGCCTGAGTGTTGCATAAAACGATCGTCTTCAGCAGCAACGACCGCTCTTTTCATTGAGTTACTGATCATCTCATAAGCTACCCAATCAATTGTGATATTTTTTGCATCATCAATGCCCAATTGATAATTCATCATCGAAGTTGTTTTTGGGTTAATAGATTTGAACTTGTAAATGTCAATAATTTTTGGAGTCAGAAAAACTATGTATCCAATTGTTACTATTAAAATTAAAAAGAATACTTTTTTTAAATTAGGGTTGATCTTAGAGATTCCTCAATACTTTTGGATTCAACTTTTTGCTCATGCCAAATTTCAAAACTGGCTGCGGCTTGCTTGACCAGCATGCCCAATCCATCAAAAAAAGTTAAGTTATTATCGCTTGCACTTTTTAAAAAAGGAGTCTGTCTACCATACATCATGTCATAGCAAATAACAGCACTATGACTATCATGCAAACATATTGGGGATGGGGCAGTATTATCTATTCCTGCAGCTGTGGCATTAATGACTATATCAATTTTTTTTAAATCAACATTTTCCATCACTGAAATATTTTTATAATTTTTATGCCAATGATTAGTCATATCAATTGATTTCTGTATGGTCCTATTCCACAAATAAAGATGTGAAATATTTTCACTTAATATAGATGAAATGACCGCATTAGCAGCGCCGCCTGCACCTAATAACAATAGGGAAGAATTTGAAAAAGACCCTATTTTCTCTACCAGATCATTCACCAAACCAATTCCATCAGTTGTATGAGCTGCAATGGCATTATGATCAAATGAAAGTGTATTTGCAGACCCAGTAAAATCGACTTCTGAAGTTTTTGTTGTTGAAATTTTAGCAGCGCATCCTTTAAAAGGGAGGGTGACATTCACACCTGAATAACCTTGATTAATTAGGTTTTGAATTGTTGATATAAAAGTTATTTCATCATCAGCCAAAATTTTTTCATAAGTCAAATCGATTGAACATTGTTGAGCAAATTCTGAATGAATTTGTGGTGATAATGAATGTTTTATTGGATTACCTATAACAGCAAATTTTTTCATTTTTCCCTATTTTTGCACTAATATAGTGCATTTTTTAGTAAATTTGTTATAAAGTTGATCAAAAAAATAACTTTTTTAATTACATTAGTATTAATTTGTTAATGTTCAACTAATATATTACAACTATTTTATTTTGGCATAGATGTTGCATTAATAAAAAGTAAATAATTAAACATGAGAGGAAATTTTACTATGGCAGTTTCAGATGTAATGAAAATGGTAAAGGACAACAATGTAAAATTTGTTGATTTTAGATTTACCGACACAAAAGGAAAAGAACAGCATGTGTCTGTTCCTGTATCCGCTTTTGATGAAGATAAGTTTAAAGAGGGTCATGCTTTTGATGGCTCATCTATTGCGGGCTGGAAAGGTATTAATGCATCAGACATGTTGCTTATGCCAGATCCAGACACAGCTAAGATTGATCCATTTTTTGAAGAAACAACACTTACACTCACCTGCAATATTGTTGACCCAACAGATGGTAAACCTTATGACCGAGATCCAAGAAGTATTGCTTTAAAAGCTGAAGCTTATTTAAAATCAACCGGTGTTGGCGATACCGCATATTTTGGTCCTGAGCCCGAGTTCTTTGTGTTTGATTCAATCACCTGGAAAACTGACATGAGTGGCTCTCATGTAAAAATTTACACAGAGGAAGCCACTTGGGATTCCGAAAACAATCATGAAGGTGGTAATGTTGGTCACCGCCCAACAGTCAAAGGTGGTTATTTTCCTGTTCCTCCAGTTGATTCTCTGCAAGATCTCAGATCAGCCATGTGTATGACTCTTGAACAACTCGGTGTTCCTACTGAGGTTCATCATCATGAGGTTGGCGGTTCTGGACAATGTGAAATTGGAACACAGTTTTCGACATTAACAAAAAGAGCGGATTGGACACAAATTCTTAAATATGTGGTTCATAACACAGCTAACAACTTTGGGAAAACAGCAACTTTTATGCCTAAGCCAGTGTTGGGAGATAATGGTTCTGGAATGCATGTTCACCAATCAATCTGGAAAGATGGTAAAAACACATTTGCTGGTGATGAGTATGCTGGCTTAAGTGAAATAGCTTTGTTCTATATTGGCGGTATCATTAAACACGCAAGAGCGCTAAATGCAATTACTAATCCATCTACAAACTCTTATAAAAGGCTAGTACCTGGATTTGAAGCGCCGATTAAACTAGCTTACTCAGCAAAAAATCGTTCAGCATCAATCCGAGTTCCATTCGTTTCAAGTGATAAAGCCAGACGAATTGAAACCAGATTCCCTGATCCTACAGCGAATCCATATCTTGCCTTTAGTGCTTTATTGATGGCTGGTTTAGATGGTATTCAAAATAAAATTCATCCAGGTGAAGCAGCAACAAAAGATTTGTATCACCTTCCTCCGGAAGAAGATGCAGCTATCCCAACTGTTGCCAGATCTCTTGAAGAAGCTCTTGAAGCATTAAACGAAGATCGTGCATTCCTAACTCAAGGTGGTGTGTTTTCTGACGACTTCATTGACAGCTTTATTGACTTAAAAATGAATGAAGTAACCACACTGAGAATGACACCTCATCCGGTAGAGTTTGATTTGTATTATTCAGTGTAATGTTTTTTATTTTCGGGGTGACTTTTTTCACCCCGAATTGTAATTTAAATGTCGCCTCCAATTAAAGAAAAAGAAAATAACGAATTAGAGCAGTTGGCAACTTCCGTTGTGCTGCTTGATAAAGATCTTAATATTAAATATCTAAACCCGAGTGCAGAAATTCTTTTTCAGATTTCTTTGAAAAAAGTTAAGGATAAGAAAATTTCCTTAATTTTCGAGGACATTGATTATTTAAAATACCGAATTGATAAATCCATACAAAGATCCTCCACCTATAAAGAACACGAGTGTCAAATTAAAATAAAAGATACTATTAAAACAGTGACTTTTACAGTAACGCCATATGATGATGATGATTATGAGTTTATCTTAGAATTTATTCAAATGGATCAGGTTCTGCAAGTAGCGAAAGAAGAAAGAATGATGTTGCAACAAAAAGCTAATTCTGAGCTCCTAAGGAATCTTGCACATGAAATCAGAAACCCCCTTGGTGGTATCAAAGGATCAGCTCAACTTTTAGCTGATGAAGTTAATGAGGATTTATCTGAATATATTCAAATCATCGTATCTGAAAGTGGACGTTTACAAAAATTAATGGATAGCTTGTTGAGCCCCCATAAGATACCCAAATTTGAAAAAAATAATATCCATGAAATTCTTGAAAAGATTCGTAGCACGCTGAGCTCAGAATACTCCAAAATAGAATTTATTAGAGATTACGATATATCAATTCCATTAATATCTTGTGACTATGAGAAGATCTATCAAGCCTTATTTAATATTGTTAAAAATGCTTGCGAAATTTTAACCACGTCACCATTTGAAGACAAAAATAAAATAAAATTCGTCACGCGCTCTGAAAGAAAAGTCATCTTTCATAAAAAGCTTCACCATACAGTTTTAAACATATCTATTATTGATAATGGTCCCGGGATTTCTAAAGAAAGAATTGAAGAGATATTTTTTCCACTTGTCAGTGGCAAAGATTCTGGGACAGGACTTGGGTTGCCCCTAAGTCAAAATTTCATCACTCTGCACAACGGGATTATTGATGTAAATAGTCATCCCGGTGAAACAGAATTTAAAATATTATTACCAATTCAAAATTAAATATGGATATTACAAACAAGAAAATTTGGATTCTGGATGAC
>Ga0255777_10005016_pt1 | contig 10738 bp, 7 predicted proteins | sample 101ome_15_FD_179975 | JGI IMG/M metagenome (GOLD analysis project Ga0255777, IMG submission 179975) | Coastal salt marsh microbial communities from the Groves Creek Marsh, Skidaway Island, Georgia - 101402AT metaG (version 2) | ecosystem: Environmental > Aquatic > Marine > Intertidal zone > Salt...
CATAGGTGAGTGAAAACTTATAAACGAGCATCAGAACTGCAACTGAAACGATATTAGCTATCAGAAAATTCTTTACGGTTGTGGTCTTATAACGTTTAAAGAAATAGAGTAATCCGATTGAAGGAATCGCTAAAAAGCCCATAAATTGAACTCCAAAAGTGAGGCCTATGATAAACCAAATAAGAATTAACCAACGATCTCCTCTAGGTTTGTCTAAATCATCTGTCCATTTGAGCCCTAACCAGAGTAGAAGTGCCATTACAAAACTAGCAGAAGCATAAACCTCTGTTTCAACAGCGTTAAACCAAAAACTATCAGAGAAGGTGAATGCTAGAGATCCCACAAGCGCTGAACCTAGTAGCGCAATTGCTTTTTGTTCGCTCAGTTCTTTGTGTTCTCCAATGAGTTTTCTACCTAAGTTGGTAATCGTCCAAAATAAAAATAGGATGGTAAAGGCTGAAGATACTCCAGATACATAATTGACCATTCGTGCAATTTCTGTAGCATCAAAAGCAAACATTGCAAAAAAAGCTCCTATCATTTGAAGAAGTGGTGCTCCAGGTGGGTGTCCTACTTGTAATTTAGCAGAAGTCGCTATATATTCACCTGCATCCCAATAACTTGCAGTGGGTTCAACAGTGATTCCATAAGTGATTAATGCTATTGCAAAGACGAACCATCCCAGTCGACGATTCCACAATTCAAATTGGCTTGAAAACATAGTATTGTATTGATAAGCAAAGGCGAAAATACGAAAATCGTTTTAGCAAAACATCAAAAGTTTGTTAAACTCATTGGAATCAAAATGCACCTTTTTAAGAATAGCTATAAAAAAAATTAAAATGAAGTCATTTTTATTTGTGCAAATAAAACTTTGTATTAAATTTGCAGCCGCAATGGCCTATGGTGTAATTGGCAACACAGCTGGTTTTGGTCCAGTCGTTCTAGGTTCGAGTCCTAGTAGGCCAACTGCTTAACCCTCAACTTTTAGTTGAGGGTTTTTTTTTGCTTTCTCTGGTTCCTTCCCCTATTCTTTACAAGTCTCCAAATAATTTTCTAGTGACTCTATAAAACTAATTTTAAGCTCATCAACAGATTTTGCTTCGTAGCTCACTAAATCATTAATTCCGATTATTTTACCGTAAAGACAATTGTCTTTGTTGCTAATCTCATTTGAACCTATATATCCTTTGTGTTTTAGAAATCTTTTCACGGTTTTAGTTTTGATTACAATATAACCTTTAATCAATTTTTAAGTTAGAATATTCGATAAACGGCATTGTATTTTAACTAGTAAATTAATTTCTTAATCCTTTATTTTGAAAATCATATATATATAGGTATATTTGCATCGTTGTTTTTTAGAAGATCAAATGACGAGGGGACAGAAGTCCCCTCTTTTATTACCCATAGGTTATGAATTTTAACGAGACCGTTGAAAAATTATTGGAAGAAGGATTGTCATCTCGTGAGGATTTGTTTTTAATTGATTTAAAAATTACTCCTGACAAAAAGATAATGATAACTTTAGATGGTGATCGAGGAGTAACCTTGAAAGACTGTATGGATATCAGTAGAGCAGTGGAACACAATTTAGATCGTGAAGAAACTGATTTTGCATTGGAGGTGAGTTCTGTTGGAGCATCAGCTCCTCTTAAATTAGCTAGACAGTACAAAAAAAATGTAGGAAGAACGTTGTCGGTTAGAACAGCTCAGGGAACCGAGGAAGGAACCCTAACTGAATTAAACGATGACACATTTACCATAAAGTGGAAGGCTCGTGAGCCTAAACCAATAGGAAAAGGAAAACACACAGTTGAAAAGGAGCGTTCATACGCTTATTCAGAGGTGGAAGAAGCAAAAGTTATTTTAAAATTTTAATAGTAGAGCGAGATGGAAAATATTGCGCTAATTGAATCGTTTTCAGAATTTAAAGATGATAAATTCATCGACAGAGTTACCTTAATGGCAATTCTCGAGGAAGTTTTTAGAGCAGCTTTAAAGAAAAAGTACGGATCTGATGATAATTTCGATATCATTATTAACCCAGATAAGGGAGATTTAGAGATTTGGAGAAACAGAATCGTAGTTGAAGATGGTGAAGTTGAAGATCCAAATGAGGAGATTTCACTTACAGATGCACGTAAGATTGAGCCTGACTTTGAAGTAGGAGAAGACGTATCTGAGGAAGTAAAATTAATCGATCTTGGTAGACGTGCTATTTTAGCACTTCGTCAAAACTTAGTGGCTAAGATTCACGAGCACGACAACACAACCATTTACAAACAATTTAAAGATTTGGAAGGGGAGTTGTACACTGCTGAAGTGCACCATATCAGACATCAAGCAATTATTTTATTAGACGATGAAGGAAATGAAATTATCCTTCCAAAAGATCGTCAAATTCCTTCTGATTTCTTTAGAAAAGGTGATAATGTAAGAGGTATTATTGAAACAGTTGAATTGCGTGGAAATAAACCTGCAATTATCATGTCTAGAACTTCACCTAAGTTCTTAGAGCAATTATTCTTCCAAGAAATACCAGAAGTATTTGACGGATTAATCACTGTTAAAAAAGTAGTTCGTATCCCAGGAGAAAAAGCAAAAGTTGCTGTTGATTCTTACGATGATCGTATCGATCCAGTTGGAGCATGTGTGGGTATGAAAGGTTCTAGAATTCACGGAATCGTTCGTGAACTAGGAAATGAAAATATCGATGTTATCAATTTTACTAACAATACACAACTCTTAATCACAAGAGCTTTGAGTCCTGCAAGAGTTACTTCTGTTAAGATCGATGAAGAAGCAAAGACTGCAGAAGTTTACTTAAAACCAGAAGAGGTTTCTAAGGCGATTGGACGCGGAGGACACAATATTCGTTTAGCTGGTCAATTAACTGGTTATGAAATAGATGTGTATAGAGAAGGAGTAGAGGAAGATGTTGAACTTACAGAATTCTCTGATGAAATTGAAGGATGGATCATCGAAGCTTTTAAGGCTATTGGTCTCGATACAGCTAGATCTGTATTGGAGCAAGATGTTAAAGATTTAGAGAAACGAACCGATTTAGAAGAGGAGACAATTTTAGATGTTGTTCGTATCTTAAAAGAAGAATTAGAAGATTAAGCTATATATTAGCAAAAATAAAATTAGAAGCAAGAACGTTTTATGGCAGATAATGCGACAATAAGGCTCAATAAAGTTTTAAGAGAACTCAATATTTCACTCGATAGAGCAGTGGATTACCTCAAATCTAAAGATATAGATATTGAGGCTCGTCCTACTACTAAAATCTCAGAGGAGGTTCATCAAGTGTTATTGGATGAGTTTCAAACCGATATGACCAAAAAAGTTGCTTCTAAGGAAGTGAGTGAAGAGAAGCGCAAGGAAAAGGAAGCTTTATTAGCGAAGCTAGAGCAGGAGCAAGAAGAAAAGCGCGTAGCTCAAGAGAAAAAAGAAACTGAAGTTATCAAGGCTAAAAGTGGATTGCACAAACCAAAAATGGTTGGTAAAATCGATTTGGATGCTGATAAGAAAAAGGTAGAACCTGAGGTTGAAGCGCCTAAAGAAGAACCAAAGGAAGTTGAAGCTGCTCCAGTAGTAGAAGAATCAACTCCTGAAGTTGTAGTAAAGGTTGAAGAGCCTGTGGTTGTTGAGAAGGTCAAAGAATCTGAACCTGAAGTCAAAAATGAAGAAGAGGTTGTCGAAGAGAAGAAAGAAGACAATCATAAAACTCAGTACACAAAACTTTCAGGACCTAAGATTACAGGTGATAAGATTGATTTAAGTCAGTTTAATAAGCCTAAAAAGAAAAAGGTTGCTCCAGCTACTGATGATAGCAAGGATGATAAGAAACGCAAGCGTAAAAGAATTAGTTCTACGAATGCTTCAAGAGATAATGCTAAGGCTAAAAGAGGAGCAGCTGGTAAGCGTCCAGCTATAATCAAGGAAGGTCCTTCTGACGAAGAAGTGCAAAGACAAGTACGTGAAACACTTGAAAAACTTCAAGGAAAGTCTAAAGGTAAAGGAGCTAAGTATCGTAGAGATAAGAGGGAGCAACACAAACAACAGTTTGAACAAGAAAAAGAGCAGCAAGAATTAGAAAGCAAAATCTTAAAAGTAACTGAATTTGTTACTGCTAATGAGATTGCAACTATGATGGATGTGTCTCCGACTCAAATTATTTCAGCTTGTATGTCATTGGGTATGATGGTGACTATGAATCAACGATTGGATGCTGAAACACTTACTATTGTTGCTGAAGAATTTGGATACAAAGTAGAATTTGTAACTGCTGATGTTGAGGAAGATACTGAAGTTGTAGTAGATGATCCAGAATCCTTAAAACCCAGAGCTCCAATTGTAACTGTAATGGGACATGTGGACCACGGTAAAACATCCCTTTTAGATTATATCCGTAAGGAAAATGTGATCGCAGGTGAAAGTGGAGGAATCACTCAGCACATCGGTGCTTATGGAGTGAAACTCGAAAGTGGAGAACGCATTACATTCTTAGATACTCCTGGTCACGAGGCCTTTACGGCAATGCGTGCACGTGGTGCTCAAATTACTGATATTGCAATTATTGTAATTGCAGCGGATGATGATATCATGCCTCAGACAAAAGAAGCGATTGCTCACGCACAAGCTGCAGGAGTTCCAATCGTTTTTGCAATCAACAAGGTTGACCGACCTACAGCAAATCCTGATAAAATTAAAGAAGGATTGGCAAATATGAATTTATTGGTAGAAGACTGGGGAGGAAAAGTTCAGTCTCACGATATTTCTGCAAAAACAGGTCAGGGTATACCTGAACTCTTAGAAAAAGTACTCTTAGAAGCTGAATTATTAGAGCTTAAAGCGAATCCAGATAAATTGGCAGTAGGATCTGTAGTGGAAGCTTTCTTAGATAAAGGTAGGGGTTATGTTTCTACTATCATCGTACAAGCAGGAACCTTAAAAATTGGGGATTATGTATTAGCTGGTACTTGTAGTGGTAAGGTGAAGGCCATGCACGATGAGAGAGGAAAATCAGTTAAAATTGCTGGTCCTTCAACTCCAATCTCAATCTTAGGATTGGATGGGGCACCTCAAGCAGGTGATAAGTTCTCCGTTCTTGAAGATGAACGTGAAGCAAAACAAATAGCCACGAAACGTTCTCAATTACTTAGAGAGCAATCAGTTAGAACACAACGTCACATCACACTTGATGAGATTGGAAGACGAATCGCTCTAGGTGACTTTAAAGAACTTAATGTGATCCTTAAGGGAGATGTTGATGGTTCAGTTGAAGCACTTACAGATTCATTCCAGAAATTATCTACTGATGAAATTCAAGTGAATATCATTCACAAAGGAGTTGGTCCTATTACGGAATCTGATGTCTTATTAGCTTCTGCATCTGATGCAGTTGTGATTGGATTTAACGTTAGGCCGATGGGTAATGCTCGCGATATAGCTGAAAAAGAAGAAATCGATATCAGAATGTATTCGATCATTTACGATGCGATTAACGATCTTAAAGATGCGATGGAGGGAATGTTGTCTCCAGAACTCAAAGAGGAAATTACTGGTACCGCTGAAATTAGAGAAACCTTTAAAATCTCTAAGATTGGTACTATTGCTGGATGTATGGTCTTGACTGGTAAGATTTTTAGAAACTCTCAAATTCGTCTCATTAGAGATGGTGTGGTGATCTTCACAGGTGAATTAGCTTCATTAAAACGTTTTAAAGACGATGTTAAAGAGGTTGCTAAAGGTTACGATTGTGGATTGCAAGTTAAAAACTACAATGATATTCGTGAATTAGATATCGTGGAGGCCTTCCAAGAAGTTGAGGTTAAGAAAAAGCTCAAGTAAAATAAACTTTATATCAAATAAAAAATCCAGTATGTCTACTGGATTTTTTTTGGTTTTAAAAGTACGGAAGCGGGATATTTCTTCCTCAGTGCAATGAGGTTTTTTTCAGCCTCTAAACGAGTTTTGAATGCTCCAACTCGAACTCTGTAACTAGGAGAAATAAAATCGAGACTTACAGGCCAATCTACAAAGGCTTCAATTGCTTCTTTTTCGATTTCTTGTGCCTGATTCAATCCTCCTGAAAATATTTGTATTCTATAGTCACTAACTTTGAACTGATAATCCTTATAAGCATCTAATAAAAGGCTAATTTTTTGCTTTTCATCCATTTCAGCCAAAGCCAAACTATCTATTTGGGAATAAGTAATGGAGCTGTAAAAACCTATTAAAATGAGTATTAATCCTTTCTTTTTCATTGTTTTAAATTCTTATTCAAAGATATTACAAAGCTTGTGCCAAATGGTAAAAACAACACTATTTAGACTGATTATAAATTAAAAATTTACAAACCCTTAACAATTCATAAATAAAGTTGTTTGTTTATTTTTGTTGCGGTGTTTTTTTAAAATATTTGAAAAAGAAAATCAATTAAATTATATACAGCAATAACTATATAATATGAAACAGGTACTCTACCGCAATCCAATTACTTTCTTCTTTGGAGCACTTATGGCTCTTTTAATGCTAGCTCCAGCATCTGTTCAAGCGCAAGAACTTGGTGATGCCGCTAAAGGGAAGCAATTATTTAATCAGAACTGTGCTGCTTGTCACGCTTTAAATAGAAAGATGACAGGACCTGCTCTAGCCGGAGTGTACGACAAGTACGAAGGTGATCTCGAGTGGCTAAGCAAATGGATCAGAAACAACCAATCGTTGATAAAAGCTGGTGATGATCGTGCATTAGCAATTTACAATGAGTACAATCAGGCTCAAATGAATGCGTTTCCAACATTGAGTGATCAAGATATCAAAGATATTCTTGCTTACACTCAAGCACCTCCTCCTGCGCCAGTTCAGGCAACTGCTGTTGCAACTTCAGGAGCTGTAGCTTCTTCAAATCAAACAGGAGTGAGCTCTGATGTGCTTTTGGGAGCTTTAGCGCTCGTGCTTGGTCTACTGTTGTTAATGTTGTACCTAGTTACCAAAACACTGAAGCGCTTTGCAAATGCGAATGGCATTGAAGTGGAAGTCACTAAGCGTAAACCACTTTGGAAGGCATATGCAGAAAATCAGTTCTTGATTTTGGTAACGGTTATTGTGTTGTTACTTGCATCAGCTTATCATATGTATGGTTATTTTATGCAAGTTGGTGTAGATCAAGGATATGCTCCAATTCAACCGATTCATTTTTCTCATAAAATTCACGCTGGGGATAACAAAATTGACTGTAAGTTTTGTCACTCATCAGCAAGATCATCGAAACACTCAGGAATTCCTTCATTGGAAAACTGTATGAATTGCCACAAGTCAATTTACGAGTACAAAGGAAATCCAGAGGGTCCTTCTGCTGAAGATTTAGCGAATGGCTATACCAACGAATTCTACACTGGTGAAATTAAAAAATTATACGCTGCTGTAGGATGGGATGAAAACCAAATGCAATATACTGGTGATTCACAACCGGTAGAATGGGTGCGTGTTCATAAGCTTCCTGATTTAGCTTATTTCAATCACTCACAACACGTAACAGTTGCAGGTGTAGAATGTCAAACTTGTCACGGTCCTGTAGAGACGATGGAGATTTTACAACAACACGCTCCGCTTACTATGGGTTGGTGTATCAACTGTCACAGACAGACCAACGTCAATGTTAAAGATAATAAGTACTACGAGAGTATACACAAGGCTCTATCTGAGAAGTATGGAGTTGAAGAGCTGACCGCAGCTCAAATGGGTGGACTCGAATGTGGTAAATGTCACTATTAATCAATTAGAAACAGAAGAACATTATATATATGGCATCAAACAAAGTATACTGGAAAAACGAAGCGGAATTAAATCCGAACGATTCCATTGTTGAGACGCTAAGGCACAATGAATTTGTTGAGAAGTTACCTGTAGATCGATTTATGGGTGATAAGGAAACACTTTCTGAAACATCAACCAATAGACGAGATTTCTTGAAATTTGTTGGCTTTAGTACGGCTGCAGCTTCCTTAGCTGCTTGTGAGGGACCTGTTGTTAAGTCCATTCCTTATGTAGTGCAGCCAGAAGAGATTATTCCAGGAATCGCAAATTATTACGCAACAACAATTGCTAATGGTTTTGATTTTGCTAGTATCTTAGTAAAAACTAGAGAAGGAAGACCCATCAAGGTTGAAAATAACAAAGAAGCTTCCGTAAAGGGGGTAGCGAATGCTCGTGTTCAAGCTTCTGTTTTATCACTTTATGATTCAACACGTCTTCAGGGACCACGTAAAGGTTCTGAATCCATTTCATGGGATGATCTAGACGTTGCAGTAATATCACATCTAGAAGCGACTAAGTCTGATTCTAAATCGGTTGTTTTATTGACACCGACCTATGCGAGCCCATCAACTGCAAAATTGATCGCTGAACTCCAAGATAAATATCCTCAAGTGAAACACATCGCTTATGATGCCGTTTCTTCTGATGCTGCTCTTAATGCTTATGAGGAAGTATATGGAGAACGCGCTCTAGCTGATTATGATTTTGCAAAAGCTGAAGTAATCGTTTCTATCGGTGCAGATTTCTTAGGAGATTGGCAAGGTGGAGGTTATGATTCTGGCTATGCGCAAGGTCGTGTGCCAAAGCATGGTAAAATGTCAAAACATTACCAAGTAGAAGCCAATATGACACTTTCTGGTGCCAATGCTGATAAACGTGTTATGGCATCTTCAGCTGCACAAAAACAAATTTTAGCTGCCTTGTATGCGAATTTAACAGATACTTCAGTTTCTGTAAGTTTATCTGATGCACAACAAGCTTCAGTGGAAGCGATGGCAAATGCCGTTAAAAAGGCAGGTTCTAAAGCAGTTGTAGTAACTGGTTTGGATTGTCAGCATTCTCAAAAAGTTGTTTTAGCTATTAATAATTTCATCAAGAGTGAAGCTTTTGATGCTTCGGCTCCTAGATACATTCGATCTTCATCAAATGCTGAACTTTCAGCCTTGGTTGCAGATATGAACGCTGGTAAGGTTAGTGCTTTGATCACTGATGGAGTGAATCCATCTTACAGTCTACCTAATGCTGCAGATTTCAACGCTGCTTTGTCCAATGTTTCGCTGACGGTTGCGTTTTCACAACTTGCAAATGAAACTGTAGAAGCGTTTCAATACGCTGCTGCAGCATCTCATTACTTAGAGTCATGGGGTGATGTGGAAATCAAGAAAGGACATTTTGCATTACAGCAACCTACGATTAAAGAATTATTTGATACAAGACAAATCCAGACTTCCATCCTAACATGGATAGGACAATCTGATGTTTCTTATTTTGATTACATCAAAACGAACTGGAGCAAGTCAATTTTATCAGGAGTGTCGTTTAATGAGGCGCTGCACGATGGTGTCTATTCAAAATCGACATCTGTTGCTAAATATAAATCAATAGATGCTTCCAATGCTGTAGCTCAAATTGCTTCAGCTACTGCTTCCGATTTTGAACTCCATCTATACACAAAAACAGCGATGGGAGATGGACAAGAGTTCAACAACCCATGGTTGCAAGAATTGCCAGATCCTATCACCCGTGTGAGTTGGGATAATTATGCTACGGTATCAAAAGTTGATGCATTAGACTTAGGTGTAGTAAATGAAAATGATGCTAATGGTGGGTTGGACGGATCTTATATCAATCTTACTGTTGGAGGGGTTTCACTTTCTGTTCCTGCGATCATTCAACCAGGTCAAGCACCTGGAACAATTGGATTAGCCTTAGGATACGGTAAAACGGCTGGATTAAAATCTGAAATGCAAGTTGGAGCAAATGCTTATCCATTGTACCAAAACTTTGCTTCTTCTCAAGAAGTGTCGGTTTCATTAGGGTCTGGGATGCATGAGTTTGCTTGTGTACAGCTCCAAAACACCCTCATGGGTAGAGGAGATATCATTAAGGAAACTACCTTAGAAGTTTTTAATACCAAAGAAGCGGCACATTGGAACCAAGTTCCAATGGTCTCTCTAGATCATCAAGAGGTAGAAGCTACTTCTGTTAGTCTATGGGATGATTTTGATCGTTCGATTGGTCATCACTTCAATCTATCGATTGATTTAAATGCATGTACTGGATGTGGAGCTTGTGTTATCGCATGTCACGCTGAAAACAATGTACCGGTAGTTGGTAAATCTGAAATTAGAAAATCAAGAGATATGCACTGGTTGCGTATCGACCGTTACTATTCATCAGAAGAAAATTTTGAAGCGGATAACCAGAAGAAAGAAAACTTTAGTGGACTTTTTGGTGATGAAGGTTCCCTTGGAGGGTTCCGTTCGATGGAAGATCCAACTGAAAATCCACAAGTTGCTTTCCAACCAGTAATGTGTCAGCACTGTAATCACGCACCCTGTGAGACTGTTTGTCCAGTAGCTGCTACTTCGCATTCAAGACAAGGTCAAAATCACATGGCTTATAACCGTTGTGTTGGAACACGTTACTGTGCGAACAACTGTCCTTACAAGGTTAGACGTTTCAACTGGTTCTTGTATAACAACAATGACGAGTTTGACTTCCATATGAACAATGATCTCGGTAAAATGGTGATCAATCCTGACGTAACTGTCCGTTCTCGTGGAGTTATGGAGAAGTGTTCGATGTGTATTCAAATGACACAGAAAACCATCCTCGATGCCAAACGAGAAGGAAGAGTGATCAAAGATGGAGAATTCCAAACAGCTTGTTCTTCTGCCTGCGGTAATGG
>Ga0255777_10005023_pt1 | contig 10733 bp, 8 predicted proteins | sample 101ome_15_FD_179975 | JGI IMG/M metagenome (GOLD analysis project Ga0255777, IMG submission 179975) | Coastal salt marsh microbial communities from the Groves Creek Marsh, Skidaway Island, Georgia - 101402AT metaG (version 2) | ecosystem: Environmental > Aquatic > Marine > Intertidal zone > Salt...
AGATTTTTCAATGAGACTGATGTTGGTTGATGGTCAAGGAAACTTTGGTTCTGTTGATGGTGACCCTCCTGCTGCGATGAGATATACTGAATCGAGGTTAGCAAAGTCATCGGAAAGTTTGTTAAGGGATATAGATAAGGACACGATAGATTATATTCCTAATTATGACGAATCCCAATTAGAGCCATCAGTTTTACCCGCAGAATTCCCTAATATGCTTGTGAATGGTGCAGGTGGTATAGCGGTTGGTATGGCGACTAATATTCCCCCACATAATCCTGGAGAAGTTGTAAAGGCATGTAAAGCTCTCATAGATAACCCTGAGTTAACTTTAGAAGAATTAATGGAAATTATTCCTGGTCCAGATTTTCCTACGGCTGCCTTGATTATGGGAAGAGGTGGTATTAGGGAGGCCTTTAAAACAGGCCGAGGCAGTATAATAATGCGTTCAAAGGCAGAAATTATTCAGTTTGGAAAAAATTCAGAAAGAGAAATGATTGTAATCACTGAAATTCCTTTCCAAGTTAACAAAGCGCTTGTTTTAGAAAAAATTGGTGAACTAATTCGAGATAAAACTATTGAAGGCATTTCAGATTTACGAGATGAGTCTGACAGAAATGGAATGAGAATAGTCATTGAGATTAAAAGGGATGTACAAGGTGACGTTATATTAAATCAGTTATGGCGTCATACTAGGCTTCAAACTAGTTTTCCTGTAAACATGCTTGCTTTAGATAAAGGTCAACCTAAACAGATGGGTTTGATAGAGATTTTACAAGCCTTCATAAGTTTTAGATTTGAGGTGGTTACTAGAAGAACAAAATTTCTTTTAAATAAAGCTCGTAATCGTGCTCATATTTTAGCTGGTTTAATGGTCGCCATCACTAGTATTGATGAGGTAATTGAGTTAATTAAATCTTCTCCTGATCCAGAGAGTGCTAGAACAAAATTATGTGCAAAACCATGGCCTGCTAAAGAAGTAGAAGGCTTTATTAAGCTAATTGATGATCCTAATCATCAGATTATTGATAATCATTATAATTTATCCATTACCCAGGCAAAGGCAATTTTGGAGTTAAGGCTTCAGAGGCTAACAGGTATGGAAAGAAATAAATTAGAAAAAGAAACTCAAGAATTATCAGAGCAGATAAATGAATATTTAATAATATTATCTGATAAATCTAAACTAACAGATTTAATACAAACTGAACTCGATGAAGTTTTAAAAAGAATAGATGATCCAAGACGGACTGAAATCAATGATAGTGCTGTAGATCATGATGATGAAGACCTTATTCAAAAAGAGGATATGGTGGTTACTGTCAGTCACAGAGGTTATATTAAAAGGGTTTCTTTATCTACCTATAGAGCTCAAAGAAGGGGTGGTAAAGGTAGAGCGGGAATGAAAATGAGAGATGAGGATACTGTTACCTCGCTTTTTGTTACTAATACCCACACACCAATATTATTTTTCACTTCATCAGGTATGGTTTACCAGTTAAAATGTTACAAGTTACCGGAATCTGCACCACAGGCTCTTGGGAAACCTATGATAAATCTGCTCCCTATAAATCAAGATGAAAAAATTCATACGATTATGCCAATGCCAGAAGATGAAGCCACTTGGGCTGATTTACAGATCATTTTTGCAACTAAAAATGGAAATATTAGAAGAAATCAATTAAGTGATTTCACCAATATTAGGCAAAATGGTAAAATTGCTATGAAACTTAATGAAACTGATGAACTTGTCTCTGTATTACCTTGTGGTGATAAAGACAATATTCTTTTAGCTACTAGGCTAGGTAAAGCAATTAGGTTTGATGTTAATGATGTGAGAGTTTTTGTTGGTAGAGGCTCTTCTGGAGTTAGAGGAATTAGATTAAAGCCAAAAGATACTGTGGTTTCAATGTCTCTCATTCCAGATATTGAGAAAAGATTTGTTTTATCAGTTACAGAAAATGGTTTTGGTAAAAGAACACCCGTAGAAGATTATAGGATGACAAATAGAGGCGGTCAAGGAGTGGCAAATATTGAATGCTCAGCTAGAAATGGTCCTGTAGTTGCTTCTTATGTAGCTTCTGAAGATGATCAGATAATGTTAGTTACTAATTCTGGTAAATTAATTAGAATACGCGTGCATGGAGGTGAAGGGGATTCAATTAGGGTTGCGAGTAGAAAGACCCAAGGAGTAACACTCTTTGACGTTGATGAGGGTGAAAAAGTTGTTTCAGTCGCATTATTAAACGAAAATGATGATGATGAAAATGATGAAGAAGAAATTGATAATAATGTTGAAAATTAATAACTAAACAGAGACATTTTTGAAGAGAATAGCTTTATATCCTGGAACGTTTGATCCCGTTACTAATGGTCATATTGATATCATGTATAGAGCAAGTTCTTTATGTGATACTTTAATAATTGGTGTTGCTGAGAATATAGGTAAAAATCCATTTTTTACAGTCTCAGAAAGAAAGGCACTGATAGAAGATGCTATAAAGAATAATAGTAAAAGTTCAAATAGAACATTAGGTGAAATTATAGTCAAAAGCTTTGATAATTTACTTATTGACTTTGCAAGAACTAATTCAGTTACAATGATTATTAGAGGTCTAAGAGCTGTTTCTGATTTTGATTATGAATTTCAAATGGCAGGTATGAATGCAAGACTTGCAAGTGATATTGAAACAGTATTTTTAACAGCATCCGAAAGTAATCAGTTTGTAGCATCTAGATTTGTTAAAGAAATAGCCCTATTAGGTGGTGATATTTCATCTTTTGTTCCTTCAAACGTTGCTGTAGCTATAGAAAATAAAAAAAATATTTAATTTATTAACTTAAAACTTGATTATAGAAGCATTATCAAATAGTTTCATTTTTGTCTTAGGGCGCGTAGCTCAGTTGGTAGAGCAATTGACTTTTAATCAATGGGTCACAGGTTCGAATCCTGTCGCGCTCACCACTTTTCCTCTAATGGATTGTGGTAGTAAATACAATGACTTAGCTAACAACTCATTGAAATTAAGATAATTGTAAATTATTTATTACATTATATTGACTAATAAATTTTTAATGGAGTTGATATTATGAATTGGTATAAATTTATCAACATATTTTAAAATAGTTTTTATACTTTTTACTTTGGGCTCAAATTTTTCATATCTTAAAAGAGGGTTTAGCCATATAATATTATTAGTGAAAAGAGATAGTCTATTAAATTCAAAATCAAGATTTTGGTTATCATCCCTTTCTAATCCATCTGATATTAATAATAATCTTTGATTTTGTGTAAACATCCTTCTAGACCAATTAAAATTAAAATCTTTGATTGAGCTTGTAATCTTTGTCCCAGCAGCCCAATCATTTACAACTTTTCCAACTTTATCTAACGAAAAATCAACATCTTTGTTTTTTAAAAATTGAGTAATTCTTGTTAGTTTTGTTCCAAATGTAAAAACTTCTACATTTTTATGGTGTTGAATTAAAATATGACTTAAAAATAACATTATCCTGCTATAACTTTCCATTGACCCTGATATATCAATTAATATTACAAGAGGCCTTACTTTTTTAACTTGCTCTTTAAATGCTAGGTTGATTATGCCATAGTTTTTTACACTTTTTTTAATAGTGTATTTAGAAGAAATTTTAGAACTATAATCATATCTTTTCCATCTCCTGGAGATTTGTGTTTTAGTTATATTTAAATATTTTTTAATCTCTTTTTCAGCTTGCTGTATTTCGTCTAAAGACATCATTTCAAAATCTTTTAAATTTAATGCAGATTTATTTGACCAAGACATTTGGGCATCAAATAGAATTTCATCTTTCTTTTCTTTTTCTATGTCTTTATTTTGTTTTTGTATGTTGTCACTAATTCTTTTCAATTGCTTTTTATCAGCTTTTGGAGCCTTTTGAGTTCCAATTTGTGGAAGCAATAAATTAAACATCTGTTGTAGAATTTTAGGATTTTGCCAGAATAAATAAAAACATTGATCAAATACTTCTGTATCTTCATTTCTATTAATTAGATTTGAATGTAATGCCCAATAAAATTCATTTCGGTTACCTATATTAAGAATTTTTATTGAATCTAAAGCATCAATTGATGATTGGTTTCCAATTTTAATGCCTGATTTTCTTAACAACCTTATAAATTGTAAAATATTTTCTAATAATTTATTTTCATCATCCATGATTTTGATTTAAGAATTCAAAATTATCTTACTTTCTATTAATCAGTGATATTTCAGCTTGAATTGTCGATAATATTTTTGATGCTTCACTATCTTTCAATTTTTTTATATCATCTTGATTTTTTAATAACGTTCCTATTGTAGATTCTAAAACCTCAGGATTTATTGTTATGTAATTAAGTTCAACAATGGCCTGAGCCCAATCGATAGTTTCTGCTATGCCTGGTTGTTTGAAAAGCTCAATTTTTCGTATTTCTTTTACGAAATAAATTATAGATTTTGATAACTCTTCATTAATTTTAGGAACTCTAGATAAAAGAATTTTTAGCTCTTGATCAACATCAGGGTAATCAACAAAATGATATAAACATCTTCTTTTAAGAGCGTCATGAACTTCCCTTGTTCTATTTGAAGTAATTATAACAATTGGAGGTTCCTTTGCTTTAATGGTCCCGATTTCGGGAATGGTTATTTGCCAATCAGAAAGTAATTCTAGTAGAAAGGCTTCAAAGGGTGGATCGGCTCTGTCAATTTCATCTATTAGTAAAATTGGAAATTCTTCTTGTTTTTCTTGTGAAATAGATTTTAGCAATGGTCTTTCTTGAAGGAATTTTTTTGAATAGATGTTTTCTGTTTCACCTTTTTGAATAGATATCATTTGCGCAGCAAAATTCCATTCATATGCTGCAGAAGACATATCTAAACCTTCATAACATTGTAAACGAATAAGAGGTTTGTTAAAAATTTTGGAGAGAGATTTAGCTAAATCTGTTTTCCCAACACCAGCTTCACCTTCAAGAAGGAGTGGTTTTGATAATTTGAGCATTAAGTATATAGAAGTGCTTAACCCAATATTAGAAATATACCCAATCTTTGAGAGATTGCTTGTTATTGTGTCAATATTATTGACTTGCTTAATTTTTAACATATTAGTAACTCACAATTTTTTTTTAATTATCTTGTTAATTAAAAGTATTAGTATTTCGCCTATTTTTTAGGCATGATTTTATCATGGTTTAAATAATAAGAATAATTTTAATTTTAAAAGTCATTGGTAATTTTTTTTATCATTAGGGGGGACTTTATGGAAATATCTTTAACAATTAATGGAAAAGAAGTTAAAGCTAATATTAAAGCAAACACTTTGCTATCTACTTTCATTAGAGAGAATCTAAATCTTACTGGAACTCATGTGGGTTGTGACACTTCTCAATGTGGTGCTTGTGCTATTCATTTAAATGGAGACGCAGTGAAATCTTGTGCAATTTTGGCTGCACAAGCAAATGGAGCAGAAATCACTACAATTGAAGGAATTGCTAATGGTGACGAGTTACATCCAATGCAACAGGCATTTCATGAAAACCATGGTTTACAATGTGGATACTGCACACCAGGGATGGTTATGAGTTCAATAAAATTAGTTGAAAATAATCCTAATATTTCTGAAGAAGAAATTCGTAAAGGATTAGAAGGTAACATCTGTAGATGTACAGGTTATCACAATATAGTTAAATCGATTAAACAAGCTGCAACAGAGATGGGGGGATAAGATTATGCCAGACGGAGGTTCAACAGGAATAGGTGCGTCAGTTAAAAGGAAAGAAGACTATAGGTTTTTGGTAGGTGAAGGTAACTACACTGACGATATAAACAGACCTAACCAAACATACACTTACATGTTAAGATCTAGTTCGGCACATGCGAAATTTTCATTAGATACATCAAACGCATCAAAGGCAAAAGGTGTTGTTAGAATATTTGTTGGTACAGACATGGAAGTTGGTAGTATCCCATGTGGCTGGCAAGTAGATTCAAAAGATGGGACTCCGATGAGAGAGCCAGCTCATCCTCCAATAGCTAAAGATAAGGTGAGGTATGTTGGAGAAATTATAGCCGTTATCATAGCAGAAACACTTGAAGATGCAAAAAATGCTGCTGAATTGATAGATGTCAATTATGACGATATTCCCGTAATTATAGATATGCAAGAAGCTTTAGATAATTCAAAAGGTCTAGTTCATGACGAAATTGAGAGTAATGTTTGTTATGATTGGGAAATAGGTGACAGTGAAGCTGTAGATAAAGCAATATCTGAAGCCGCTCACATAACTTCTCTTGATATAAGAAATAATAGATTAATTCCTAATGCTATTGAGACCAGATCAGCAATTGGCGATTATGAACATGCAACAGGTCAATATACCCTTTACACTACAAGCCAAAACCCTCACGTAATAAGATTGTTAATGGGTGCTTTTGTTCTCGGTTTACCAGAGCATAAATTGAGAGTTATCGCTCCTGATGTTGGTGGAGGCTTTGGGTCAAAAATTTTCCATTATGCAGAAGAGGCAATTGTTACTTGGGCTTCAAATAAAATTAGAAGGCCGGTAAAGTGGACTGCGGATAGATCAGAGGCATTTATTTCTGATGCACATGGGAGAGATCATGTAACTTCAGTTAAGTTAGCTTTAGATAAAGATGGAAAGTTCTTAGCTTTAAAGGTTGATACTTTAGCTAATATGGGTGCTTACTTATCAACTTTTGCTTCAAGTGTTCCTACATATTTATATGCAACACTTTTGGCAGGAACATATACTACACCCGCTATACATTGCAATGTGAAATCAATTTTTACAAATACTGTTCCTGTTGACGCGTATAGAGGTGCCGGCAGGCCAGAAGCAACTTATCTAATTGAAAGAATTGTAGATAAGGCTGCAAGAGAGATGGGAATAAGTCAAGTTGAGATTAGGCGAAAAAACTTTATTCCTGTTGATGCCTTCCCTTATCAAACTCCAGTTGCTTTGCAGTATGATAGTGGAAATTATAATGCAACACTTGATGCTGCACTCAAAAAAGCTGACTATGATGGTTTTGCCTCTAGAAAAGCTGAGTCTGCTAAAAGGGGAATGTTAAGAGGTATAGGATTTTCAACTTACCTTGAAGCTTGTGGAATTGCCCCATCAGCAGTGGTCGGTTCTCTTGGTGCTAGAGCAGGGTTGTTTGAGTGTGCTGAAGTTAGGGTTCACCCAACTGGTTCAGTAACTGTATTTACTGGTTCACACAGTCATGGTCAAGGACATGAAACTACATTTGCTCAACTTGTAAGTGAAAAACTAGGAATATCTACAGATTTAGTTGAAATAAGTCATGGAGACACCAACAATATACCATTTGGAATGGGTACCTATGGATCTCGATCTTTGGCAGTTGGTGGTGAAGCAATTGTAAAAGCTATGGATAAAGTGATAGCTAAAGCTAAAAAGATTGCAGCTCATATAATGGAAGCTTCTGCGGATGATATTGAATTAAATAATGGAAATTTTGAGATTGCTGGAACTGACAAATCTATGTCTTTAGCAGATATATCATTGGCGGCTTATGTGCCTCATAACTACCCTCACGAAGAATTAGAGCCAGGTTTAGATGAAAAAGCATTCTATGATCCTCTAAATTTTACTTACCCAGGAGGTTGTCACATCTGTGAAGTAGAAATTAATCCAAATACTGGTGAAGTTAAAGTTGAAGGGATGACAGCTGTTGATGATGTAGGTATGGTTATTAACCCTATGATTGTTGAAGGTCAAATTCACGGAGGTTTGGCTCAAGGTATAGGTCAGGCTCTTCTAGAAAATGCAGCTTATGACAACAATGGTCAACTTCTTTCGGGTTCTTACATGGACTATACAATGCCACGAGCAGATAATTTTGTTGATTTCAAAGTAGGTAATGAAGTTACACTTTGTACTCATAATTCTCTTGGCGTTAAGGGTTGTGGAGAAGTTGGAGCGATAGGCTCTCCACCTGCCGTTATTAACGCGGTTGTTGATGCTTTATCAGAGCTTGGAGTTAACGACATATCAATGCCAGCTACTTCTGAAAAAGTTTGGAATGCTATCAATAATGCAAAAGACAAAAGTTAAGGGAGGTAATTATGTATGAATTACAATATTCAATGCCATCAAGTGTAAATGATGCAGTTGCTGAGATTAAGAAATCTTCAGAAGCTAAATATTTAGCAGGCGGTATGACTTTGATACCAACATTGAAGGCCAGATTGTCTTCTGCTGACATGTTGGTTGATCTTAAGGGGGCCAATTTGAGTAATGTATCCGTATCAAGTTCGGAGGTTGTAATCGGCTCTATGACACGTCACTGCGATGTTGCTTCATCAAGTGAAGTATTAAGTTCTTTACCTGCTTTAGCTAAACTTGCGGGGGGTATTGGAGATCATATGGTTAGAAGCTGTGGTACAATTGGAGGCTCTTTAGCAAACAATGATCCCGCAGCTTGTTATCCATCTGCAGTTCTCGCATTAGATGCAACTATTATTACTAATGAGAGGACTATAGGTGCGGAAGATTTTTTTGTTGGAATGTTTGAAACAGCTTTAAATGAAAATGAAATAATTACTGAAGTAAAATTTCCTATTCCAGAAAAAGCTTCATATATTAAGTTCCCTAATCCAGCATCCAGATATGCTATGGTAGGTGTTTTTATAGCAAAAAAAGCCACTGGAGTAGCTGTTGCTGTAACTGGAGCTGGTGAGAATGGTGTTTTTAGATGTAGTGAAATTGAAAACGCTCTGAATTCAAGTTTTAATGTAGGATCAATTGATAACGTTGAAATATCTCCTGATGGTTTGAATAATGATATACATGCTAGTGGTTCATACAGAGCAAATTTGATCAAAGAAATGGCAAAAAGAGCTTTGAATGAAATGATTTAGATTTATTAATTTAATCTAATTTCAAAATGATATTTATTAAAACCATCTATAATTAATATATGTGGTTTTTTTGTATAGTATTTTATTTCATATAACTTCAGGACCAAACAATATTTCGAAATCTATGTTAGGTTTTCTTCTGGCACGGACTGCCGCTGAAGAAGGGCATAAAGTAGAAATTTTTTTGTCTGGTGACGGTGTTCAATTGGTTAGAGACACTATAATTGAAAATCTGGTTGGGTTAGGGACGGGCAAACTAAAAGAACATATGGACGTCCTTAAAAAAAACGAGTTCCAATATACGTTTCCTCTATGTCATGTGAAAATAGAGGAATAACTAACCTAGACTTGGAAGGAAAAAAAATTAAGAAAGTCTTGCCTAAAACTCTACTAGATCTTGTTTTGTCAACTGATAAAACTCTAATTTATTAGGCCTATTGACTCATTACAAAACCCCCGTTAGGAGATATCGTTTGTCCTGTTACAAATTTAGACTCTTGAGAAGCTAAATAAACGGCAGCCCAAGCAATGTCTTCTACTACTCCAAATCTTTTCATTGGCGTTGCAGACTTAACAATTTTTTTTACATCTCCAAGGCTACTTGTCATGTCAGTATCAATATAACCTGGTGCAATGGCATTTACACGGATATTTCTTGAAGCAAGTTCTCTTGCAGTAGCTCTTGTAAATCCTAATATACCTGCTTTTGCAGCTGAATAATGTGGAGAAGAGGGGCCACCCGTAGTGCCTAATACAGAACCCATGTTAATTATTGAGCCACTTTCTTGGTTGTTCATTATTTTTAAGGCTTCTCGTGTGCAGAAAAATGTCCCGTTTAAATGAACAGCAATCATTTTATGCCAGTCATCATCAGTCATACTAACTGTCACATTAAAGTGACTGTTAATTTTACCGGTTTCAGAAAACTCCTTATTTTGGAGGTTGTTTACTTTCATCCTATCATCAAGTAAATCTTGCCTGTTTTCAAAGCCATTAATCCCCGCATTATTAACTAGTATATCCAGTTGATTAAACTCAGATTTAATATTTGAAAAAATATCTTCAACATTTTTTGAGTCAGACACATCCATAAAGTAAGCTTTGCCATTTAATTCATTAGCTATTTCGTTAGCTTTTTTAATGTCAATATCACATAGTATGATTTTAGCACCTTCATTAAAAAAATGTTTAGCTATTGATGCTCCTAAACCTCTTGAGCCACCTGTAATAAGGGCAACTTTATTTTTTAACCGATCCATACATAATTCGATCATAAATTTAATTATAAATAAAGCTTTATGTGATTTCTTGCTATTTAAATTATAGAAGCATATCTTATTGAATATGATTAGAAGTCAAACCATAAATAAGAGTAAATATTTTGAAGATTTTTCTATTGGCGATAAATATTTAATACCTTCTAGAACTCAAACGAGTGGTATATTTTCGATGTTTCAAGGAGCTTCGGGGGATAATGATCCAATCCACTATGATCTTGAGTATTGTAAAAAAAGAGGTCATCCAGAGATGTTAGCTCACGGATTACAAGTGTTTATTCAGACAGCTGCAGGTGCTGGTACTTTTCCATCAGAAGTTAGGGATAGTCTTATAGGATTAATTGAGGTGTCTGGCAAAATGCTAAAGCCCGTATATAGAGAAGACACTCTGTATCCTGAATTAATCGTTTCAAGACTTACTTCTCAAAACACTACTGGAATTTTAGAAATGAAGGCGCTAGTTAATAATCAAGATAACATACTAGTTTTTGAAGGTTACCATAAATATTTAATTAAAAAGAAAAATAA
>Ga0255777_10005036_pt1 | contig 10714 bp, 7 predicted proteins | sample 101ome_15_FD_179975 | JGI IMG/M metagenome (GOLD analysis project Ga0255777, IMG submission 179975) | Coastal salt marsh microbial communities from the Groves Creek Marsh, Skidaway Island, Georgia - 101402AT metaG (version 2) | ecosystem: Environmental > Aquatic > Marine > Intertidal zone > Salt...
CGCGCGTCGATCGTCTCGAGTCTCGTGCTCGTAAATAATCTATCACTCTTCGGCCCGACCGAAGAACGCGACGCGCCACCGTCCCTCGGGCTCGCGCGAGACGCGCGCGGAGACGCTCGCGCGCGCATCGTTCACCATGCGTCGTCATCGCGCGCGCGCGTCCTCTCTCGCGCGCGTCCCGACGTCGATCGCGTTGGGGCTCATCTTGGCGACCGTCTGCGCGATCGTCTCTCAGCCGACGCTCGTCCGCGCGCGTCTCCTTCCGCGTCGCGAAGTCGATGTCAACGATGCTGCATCTGCCGCTCCCGGCGCCGCCGCCGACGCGCGCGAGACGGACGTGCGACCGCTGACGTCGTCGGGTGTTGCGGCACTGGCGCGCGCCGTCGTCGGCGAACCGGGACGCGAGACCGCCGCGGAGGCGCTCCTGGTGGAATTCTTCATGCCGTGGTGCGGGCACTGTCAACACTTCAAACCCGAGTACGCGGCGGCGGCGGCCGCGGTGGCGTCGAGGGTGGCGACGTACGCGGTGGATTGCACCAAGGAGGGAAAGCTGTGCGCGTCATTCGGCGCCAAATCGTTTCCGACGGTGATGCTCGGACTTCCGAGCGCGTTCGCGGCGCGAGACATGGATAAATTAAAGACGTTTAAGAGTAAGCGGTACCTCGCGGGAGAGGTGGTAAAGTGGGTGGACGAGGAGTTAGGATCGTCGTTCGCGAAGACCGGCGCGGGGGCTCGCGCGGTCGACGCCGAGCGAAGAGACGACGAGAAGAGACTCATCTCTCGCGGTCGACGCGAACAAGCGCCCGAGTCGGAGAACGATGTTGTCACTAGTATTGTGCAATCCGCCAATGTCGCGGATTTAGAGCGCGCGACGGTCGAGATGTACGCGCAGATGACGTCTGAGGCGGTGTTCGTGTCGTCGCCCAACGCTCGCCGCGCCTTCGTTGCGTTTTTACGTCTGATGAGCGAGACACATCCGCTCGAGACGTGTTATCGAGGGTTGACGAATGTGCTCCACAGAATGGACGATATCTGGCCTCTGGATGGTAAGAATACCACGGGTGAGATTCGCGCGTCGCTCACGCTGGGCATTCGCGTGTGCGGCGCGTCTCGAGGCGTAGACGTCACCATCGTTCCGCGGTGGGTGGATTGCGCGGCGAGCGTGGAGGGATTACGCGGGTACACGTGCGGTGTGTGGATGCTTTTGCACGCCATGTCGGTGCGCGTGCCCGCGTCTCAACTGTCGAACGAAGACTTCATCAACGCAGTGCGAGGATGGGTCGAGTATTTTTTTCCGTGCGCCGAGTGTCGCCAACACTTTTTAGGAATGATTGACGGCGAGGAGAATGGTTTCAAAGAGTACGAAACGAGAGCAGACGGCTCGGCGATGTGGTTGTGGCGCGCGCACAACGTCGTTAACGCGCGTCTCGCCGAAGAAGAAACAGCGCCGACGGGGAGCGTGCAGACGGGGAGCGTGTTGGCGAAACACGATCCTAAGCATCCGAAGATTCAGTTCCCGTCGCGCTCGACGTGTCCGTTGTGTTACGAGAGCGCGGGTGTCGGCGAAGATTCATGGGATGAATCGCACGTCTCGCAGTTCTTGACGACGCATTATCTCGGCGAAGGCGAACGTCGCGCACTCGATTTGACCGCGGCGACGAAAAACGCCGAGTTTCTCATGCCCTTCGCCGACGCATCGAGCAGTCGGTTCGAGGCTCTGTCGCACCTGCGCAAGGCTTTGAATTCCGGTGAAGAGTCGCTCTCTGTGTACGACGTGTTTTGGATGAGCACGCGATTTTTCATCATGTTTTCATTGATTCTCTTCATGGCGGTGAAATCGGGCGCCATGAGTCTGTTTCGAGAGAATCCGCACCGTCGCCCCAAACCCACGCGTTCGCCGAGAGCCGTGATCCACCACGCGTTCAACCCCAAGAACGCGTGAGCGCGACGCGCCTCGTCTGTACCATTAAGAAGGAAGACCTGTGGACGCCGAGTAGGCTGCATTTATTTTCTGGTCCGTCTCTCGCGCGATTGTAAATGTCAAATTGCTTTGCCAATGTTTGAACGTCTACTAGAATTACAACACACCGCGACCGCGTTTCATCTCGCTCTGAAAATCTGCCGACACCACGTCGATCGATTTACACGCCTCCGCGATGACTGTCGGCTTATTCATCTCGACGACGTTTCCGCACATCACCATCTCCTCCAGTATGCAATACACCTTGTCCAGATGCATCATGATGTCCAACTCGCACACGTTTCCAAAGTGTTTATCCAGCGTCTCCACCACCGCGTGTATGAATTCCAACATACCCAATTCGTTCTCCTCTCCCACGGCGCCGACGACAAAGAAGAGCGACGCGTACCGCCTGTACATCACCTTGTACTCGCGATGCTCCACGAACGAGCACTCGTTCGCGCCTCTCGAGAGACACCGACGAACGATCTCCCCCTCAAGCTGTCGTCGCTCGCGCGCGTCGAGGTGCGAGTCGAAATACTGCGCTAATCGCGTCTGTCCCTGTTTGTTCACCATCAACAGAAATCTAATCATTCGATGCATTCGTCAGTCGCGCGTCGTCGTCTTGCCGTCTCGCGTCGCGCGCGCGCCGTCATCGCACGCGTGCGTCAGTTCTCTCGCCTCTCCCCGCGCGACGCACCTGATGGTCATGACGCCGTTCGCCACGACGCGTCCCCGCGCGCGCCACAGTGCCGGGTCGCGTCAGTCGGGAGCACGATGTCGGCGGACGTCGCCAGCGCGCGTGACCGATCGGCGTCCGCGGAAACGACGACGACGATGGCGACGTCCTCGTTCGCCTCGAGCGAGCGCACCGCCGTGCGCGTGCACGTGTACGACCTCAACGACGGGTACAACGACTACGCCTATCACCTCGGGCTCGGCATCCATCACTCCGCGGTCGAGGTGTACGGCCGAGAGTACGCGTTCGGGTACCACGACGAGGCGACGGTGACGGGCGTGTTTGACATTCGTCCGCGGAGCGCGCCGCCGCCGGCCAAGTTTCGAGAGACGATCGAGTTCGGGGAGATCGCGTCGTCGAGGGACGAGGTGGAGGAAAAGTTGAGCGCGCTGCGGAAAAAGTTTACGGGACCGTCGTATGATTTATTAAAGAGGAATTGCAACACGTTTACCGAGGAATTCGTCAAGGCGCTGACGGGGAGAGAGGTACCGGGGTACGTGAATCGATTGGCGACGCTCGGGTCGGTGGCGCACGATTTCGCGCCGTGTCTGTTGCCGAGAAGCGTGGTGGGAGACGTGCGGACGCTTCCGGCGTCGCAGGCGGAGAACGGGGACGGAGAGAGCGCACAGGAGGATGAGGGATCCGGTTCGGACGATGCGGAGCAGGTGCAGTTGTTGGCGGTTCCGGTGGAGGAGATGAAGTGATGTGAATTGAATACACTCGCGGCGTTGTAATAGTGCTACACTCGCGACGTTAGGATTTCGCGCACGCGTCCTCGACCCCCTCGGCATCGACGACGTCGGCGTCAGCGGTGGCGGGGTCTACGGTATCACCGACGACTTCTTCGCCGTCATCGTCGTCGTCGTCGTCGTTGAACGCATCGAACGTCGTCTTTGGAAGATACGTCATCTCGCTCACCGCGCAGTCGTACGTCATGTTGGCTTCGAACGCGAAGGCGTGCATCATGAGCCCCATGACGTTCGTTACCGCCTTACTGACGCACTTCCCAGCCTCGTCGTAATCTATCTTCGTCTTAAACTTGAGATCGACTGACTCGACGTCTTTCTCCGTGACGATGCTAAACTCGTCGAGGACCACGCAATAGGTGGCGCCAGTCCCGCGCGAAGCCTTGCCGATGGCGTCGTTCAAGCGTTCGATCATGTATCCAAAACGTCTCTTCAAAGTCGCATCGTCTGTACCTCTCGCGAGCGAGCCTATGCCGAAGCGAACCTGCATACTTTGATCCAAACCGTTCAATCGCTTGAAAAACTCTTGCACCGAGTTTACGATGGTGCGAACGCCATTCGGTCGACCCGTCGCGACTTGTAACCTCGCCGTCAAGTTGTGGGGACGTTCGGGAGCGCGCGCTAAACCCATTTGCCAAAGCAACGAGTGATAGTTGCAAAATTTGTTCGTCTTGTGCTTGCTTTGCTGTTCGTCCGCGTTGGACATCAGTTTGATGCGTGAGCGCGAGTGCCGTGCGCGCGCGAGCGCCGCTCGCATGGCAGCTCGCTTCGTGTGGTGCGTTCTTCGCAGCGAGCGCGGGAAGGCACCGCCGAGAGGGACGAACGGTTTCTCCTTTGCACCGCCTCTCGGAGCGTCGTACACATCCTTTGCGCGAATGTCCGGCTTGATGGGGAAAATGTGCGCCTCGGTCGTGAACATGTACGGATACGGGCCGCCGTCGACTATGTTTTCTCGGTCCAATGCGGCGTCAAAGAGCAAGTACAGATACTTGAGCGTCTCCGCTAAGAAGAAACTTTCCATCTTATCGTCCAGTTCCTGCGTGGAAACGTCACCCATGTGTGCGTAGCCACATTTCGTCTTCAATAAGCGCAGACTGGCGATGAAGTCGCGCCCGCATGAAATGTACGTCACGTCTCCAGTCGCCTTGTATAACAGGTAAGTGCTCTCGATGAGCTCCGGACGTAAGGGATACGGTTTTTGTCCAGGGATCGCCGCGCCGGTGCGAACGTCGAAGCCTTCTGGAGTGAAACCGTAATGCTTCCACACTTGGAAAAACGCGTCGTGTGTCGTCGCCGCCGTTTCGATGTCTCCGTACATGGCTTGCAAACCGGGCCAAAACGAGACCAACGAATCGTAGCGAGAGCTGATGATTTGACCTGTCATCATGCCCGCCTCGACGTACCACGGGGCTATTCGCACGTGCGCTTCCACGGCGGTGTATGCTTCTTCAAAAATTTCCAAGTGTCGCTCGCTTCCGAAGAGCATGTATGATTTGAGCAAATATTCATAAAACGAATCCACGCCAGCGCCGACGCTGCTCTCGGCCTGCGTCCACTCCCCAGTCTGGACGTTTATATGCGTACCGACTAAATTTAATTCGCTTCTTCGGCTCCACAATCCTTCGAGAGCCTTCTCCGCCGCGCGTCGGAACCTTTGATCCCCCGTCAAATCGCTCAACATGCCAAACTCTAATATCATCGTTCCTCCCGCCGCCGTGCTCGAGATCGGCGTTTCATCCGGGATCACACCGCGAAGCAGATTGATGGCGCCGTATGGCACTCCCGTGGGCGTGTCGAACGCGGGTAAAAACGCCTCTCCTAAATCTAACGCCAACTCCAACAGTTCGCCCTCGTACCAGTCGATGGCGAACCCCGTCTTCGGATCGCTCGCCAACAGATGTGCGCTCAGCAACCCACCTAAAATCCGAATGTTTGTCTCGAACACGCTCACGTGCGCGTCTACATCCACGCGCACGTGATCGATGACTAATCGCACGCCTCGCTCGAACATCGTCTTGTTTCCCAGCACCGCGACGGTGTCCAACGCGTCCACGAGCGTGAGTCCCATCCCCTGTCCCTCGCCCCCGTTCGCCATCGTGTTCTGACTCTCGCACGACATGGGTTTAATCTCGTCCGCCGGGAACGCGCGGTCGAGGTAAATCTCCATCGTCTCCTCGAACATGTCGCGCACTTCGTCCCTGAGCTCGCGGATTTCTTGTCGAGAGAGACTCGCGGGCGTGGCGCCGACGACGCCGCGCGCGACGGCGACGAACGCGAAAATGACGGCGAACGCGCTCGCCGACGTCATCATGCGGACGCCGGCGCGTCGCGCGCGCATGGCGACAAGCGACGGCCGCGAAGTAAAGTTTCCCTATGGGCCGAGCGCTCTTGGATGGAGCGTTCAGGACGCGTCGAGCAGAATGCGCGCTCGCCGTCGATATAAAGCGCAAAGGAGCGACAAAGAGCTGTGTATGAGACTAATGTGAGTGTTTACGTTACATCCACGATTTGACGGAATCTTTCGCGAAGTATGCGTCGATCAAGTCGTCGGTTCGGTCTCGTTTATCCGCGCCGCTGCGCTTTTGCTTCTTTTGAGACTCGGAGCGTTCAGCCTCGCGACGCTCTTGTTTGCGATCGCGCATCTGGGCTTCGGCGGCGCGTTGACGAATCTTCGAGGCTGGGTTCGATTCGTCCGGGTTCGAGCGCTGCTTTTGGGGTTTCTTCGAAGGTTTACCCTGGTCGGCGTCTCGCTTTTGCGTCTTGGCGGATTTGTCGGCGCCGTCTTCGCTGCGCGCGCGCTTCTGCGAGGGTCCATCCGATTTTTGCGCACCCTTCTGTTTTTCCTTCTTCTCTTTGGCGGCGACGCGTTTGGCGGCTTGTTCCGCACCTCGAGGCTTTTCTTCATCCTTGGATTGCTTCTTGTGTCGCTCGTCTCGATGCTTTGCCTTGAGTTCGAGTTTACGAACCGCTCGCGCGTCTTCGATGGAAAACTCGACGATCGGTCGTCTCGCTCTCGAGAACGCCTCTGGATTATTGTTCAACGCGCGCAACGCCGTGAGGGCGTGCTCGTGCTCGGTAAACTCGACGAAACCCATGCCCTTACTCTTCGGCTTGCCGTTTTCGTCCATCCTATCCTTATCGTACAGAAGCTTGGCGTGTAAAACTTTCGGCTCGGCTTGCGTCGCGCGTTGCTTGACGGCGTCGATGAACATTCGCTTTAACGTCTTTGAATCAATCTCCGGTGGAATGTTCCGCACGGACAATCGCGTTCGAGAGACGAAATAGTTTGGATTCTTCAACTTGATTTGTCGCTCTTCGTTGGATCGTCGCCGCTTCTCGATGTCGCTCTTGCTCACTCCATCCGCTGCCGCCGACGCCTCGTGGATGTCACCCTCTTGCGCTAAGTAAATGTTTCTGTTATCTCGATGCTTGTTCGCGTTGCGATACTTCGAACCTTGACGAGCCATCATGTCCGCCGCCTCGGCTTTCGACAACGCGAGCGCAGCTGTCACCGGTCGTCCCGCGACGAAAATCCCTGCGCTCTCGCTCTTACTCGCCTCGACCGCCGCGTTCGCAGAATCCGGATTCGTGAAGTCAACGAACGCGTTTCCGGTGTGCTTACCGGTGACTTTATCCTTGACGACTCTGCAACTCTTCACTTTGCCGTACTTCATCATCTTTTCCTTGAGTTGCTGCCACGTCGCCTCGAGAGGCAGGTTGCGAACGAAGACGCACGCGTTCTCCTGAACATCGTTCGATGCGGCGTCGACACCCTTACGACCTTGCCAAGCGGGTTCGCCTCGGTTATCGCGCTTCGGTTTCGCGTCCTCGTTCGTCTTCTTCGCGTCCACGGGTTTACGATTCGTCTTCGGTGCGGGTTCGGCGTCCGCCATCACCTTGCCGAGCATGCGAGACATCAAACTCTTTTCCCGCGCGTCCTCGTCCTCGCTCTCACCGTCGTCGCTCGATGAAGACCCAGACTCATCGTCATCGCTTCCATCGTCCCGATCGCTCGCATCGTCGTCGTCGTCGTCGTCGTCGTCTTTTCCCTCGTCGCCGGTGTCCGTCTTCGCCGGCGCGTTTTGTTCCTCTTGATACTTTGACTTTGACAACGCGATGTCCACGGCCACCTGTCGACCGGAGATGCTCACGCCGTTACATTCACTCACCGCCCTGTCGGCGTCTGCCTTGCACGTGTACGTGACGAACGCGAAACCTTTCGGTTTATTGTGGAAATCCGTCGGAACGTTAATGTCCCACACGAAACCGGCGGCGCTCAGCGCCTCTCGAATCGCCGCCTTGGTCGCCTTGAAGGATAAGTTTCGCACGATGACGCGCCACTGTTTCGGCTTTGACCCCTCACCCGCGAGCATGCGCGCCCACACCTTCTCCTCGGGCTCGTCGTTCTCGCCGTCCGCGCCGTCGTCATCCGTCGATTTCCCCTTTCGTCGGCGGCGGCTTTTGGATTTCGGCGCCTTGCCGTGCAGCACCTCCACCGCCTTACGCGCCGCATCCTCGTCCTTGTACACCGCCAACAGCGCGCCGCGCTTACAACCATCCTCACGAATCTTCGCCACTTTCATCACGTCTTCCGGACACGGTTCGGTGATGGATTCCACCGTTCCCGCCTCTCGCGCCAACGCCTTGGCGGCGTCGGCGTCGACGCCTTCGATTTCGCCCCCAAGTTTCAATCCCCCGATCACCACCGTGCGCTCCGCCGCGCCGTGTGCGAGCGCCCCACCGCCCGCGCTCTTCTTCGCGCGATTCGCGCTCTTCCTCGTCCCCTCCTCCGTCCGTTTCCGTCGTCTCTCCTCTTCGTCTCTCTTCTCCTCCTCTCGCCGCGGCGCGTCCTCGCCGTCCGCCTTCGGCGTCTTGTTCGATCGCTCCACCGGCGCTTTCCGCTTCGCCATCACCACCGCCACCTTCCTCGACCCGATCTCAATCTTCCCAGACATCCCACACGCGTCCTTCGCGTCCTCCGCGATGGCAAACTTGACGTATCCAAAGCCTCGATGCGTCGTCGATCCCTTTTCGCGCACCACCCAGCACTCCTTCACGGGACCGAATCGATCGCTAAACGCCATCTCCAACGTCTCGTCGTCGCAATCGTAGGGTAAATTTCGGACGAAACACATGACGTTCTCGCGCTCCGCGCGCGCGTCCGCGCCGTCGGCGCCCACGTCGGCGTCATCGAGCGCCATGCGCGTTCGATAACGACCGGCGGCGGCGGTCTCTCGTTCGAGCAATCAAATCGCGCGCACACCGTCCAACGTCGGCGCGCGCACCCGCGCGGTCGTCGCGCGAGACGACGACGATCGAGTCGCGTCGCGCGACGCTCGCCCGTCGTCCGCGCGGTCGTCGCGCGCGTCGCGAAATCGCATTCACAAGTCGCCCGCGTCTCGTTCTCTTCTCTCTCGAGCGTCTGGTCCATGTTCACGAATCAGGACTCTCCGTCGAGTCCCTCGTTTCGAGTCGAGCCCGCCCGTTCGGTCGTCACTCGACGACCGACGATCGTTCGATGAGCGCGACGGTGACGACGCGCACGCGCGCGATTCGTCTGTATAGGTGCGTCGAACGAAAGAATGAGACGCGGTCCCGCGTTGTCGCGCGTTTCATGACGATGCGTCGACGCGACGCGCGCGATGAGTGGCGCGACCGTGTGAGATACCCTAGAGCGATCGCGATGCGCTCGACGACGACCGACCGACCGACCGACCGACTGACGACGATGATCACGACGGGATGGGAACCAGGCACACGCTTCGCACGGTGTTGTCGTGGTGCGTCGATCGAAACATCTTTTACGATGAACGGGATCGCGTGCGCGCGGCGTTTGAATCCAACGCGGGGCTGAGAGACGCCGGGGCGATCGAGCGAGCGGTGGCGGAGGGCGAAAAGACGCTCGAGTCGTTCGCGCATCCGGACCCGTACATCATTCCGACCATGTACGGTGGGTCCAAGTACGCGAGAAATCCAGAGGTTCCGACGGGGGTGGGAATGGTGTTCGATTTCGGACGCGAACCGTACGCCAAATAGATAGAAGACGCTTTGTAACATGTACACGTAGCTCACGAAATACAGAGACGGAAGACGGCGCCGACGCGCGAGTCGCCTTGAATGAATGAATGAATGAATGAATGGCTAATGCATTGATCGCTACACGGACTATGCGCGTGACGTCACCGGACGCCGGCGTATCGCGAAAACTCGGTCGAACGCCAATCGAGCTGGCGAGACCGACCGAGCGCGCGCGCCTGGTCGCGTCTCGGTCCGAAAACTTTAATCTGTCGCACGTGCGTGTCGCGCCCGTTCTGATGATTCGCTAAGATGGCCACCTGGATGAAATACGCGCGAATGCACGACGAGTCGTCGGCGTTGCCCAGCGGCACGCGCACCCACCCGTTTGGACGTTCGAGCTCGACGCACCGCACCTCGCGGAGATCGTGACACGACGTCCCCGCGCGCACCGATACCAGACTCGGCGTGTAACTCTCATCCATCTTGTATTCGCACCAGAGCGCGATCTCCGACATCTCCGCCTTGTGTTGAAACTGCGCGCTGATCAAGTGCGGCTGCGCGCCGTCGCTCTGCCAAAACGTGCCCAAATCGTCGTCTCGCAACAGTTCCACCCCATTCCCAGGTTTCGCGCTCGCCACGCTCCACACCGCGAGATGCCCGATCTCTCGCTTCGCCCCGCGTCGTCCCGTCCCGTACGTCACCGCGAACTCATCGTCGTACTCCTCCTCCTCTTCGTCGTCCTCCGTCGTCTCCGTCACCCGCGGCGCCGCGCCGCGTCGTCCAGTCGTCCCGCCGCCTCGAACGCTCGCGCGTCCTCGCGGTCCCAAACGTCCAATTCGCGCCGTCTCGTCCTCATCGTCATCCACGTCGTCCTCACCGCCGCGATCGTCCATCGCGTCCGCGTCCGCGTCGCGTTCGTCCGCGCCTCGTCCGCCGATGTCCTCGTCCTCGTCGACGTCGTCGTCGTCGTCTTCGTCATCATCTCGTCGTCCATCACCCCCCGCGTCGCGTCGTCGCCGCCGCCGTCGTCCTCGAACCACCACCGCACCACCCCTGTCGTCGTCGCCCCCTTCCCCTTCCGTCGTCGTCCTAACCGCGCGCGTCGTCACCACCATCATCGCGCGCGCCGCGTACGCCGCCGACTCCGCGTCCGCCTCCTCCCCATCGCTCACGAGCGTCATCGCGACTCGACGTCGAGCGTACGCCCGACGAACGCTCACGTCCCGTCACGTCAAGTCACGTCACGTCAAG
>Ga0255777_10005093_pt1 | contig 10654 bp, 12 predicted proteins | sample 101ome_15_FD_179975 | JGI IMG/M metagenome (GOLD analysis project Ga0255777, IMG submission 179975) | Coastal salt marsh microbial communities from the Groves Creek Marsh, Skidaway Island, Georgia - 101402AT metaG (version 2) | ecosystem: Environmental > Aquatic > Marine > Intertidal zone >...
TACTGGTGTTTTATGTCTCCAACAGTGAGGATATGAGTGTTGATAAACTTCATCATGTACAAGAGTATTTTTAGATTTAAGAATCTCAATAATAGTTTTGTTGGCTTTAAAAACGAACTCGCCTTCAACAAGTTTAGTTCCCTCAAAGAAAACACCCTCGGAATTTACAGGACATTCAATTGGTAGATTGTATTTAAGTCCAATTGCATAGTCATCAGGTCCGTGTGCTGGAGCAGTGTGAACGGCACCTGTACCTGCATCAGTTGTGACATGATCTCCGAGAATTATAGGAAGGTGCTTATCGTAAAATGGATGTTGAAGTTTTAGACCTTCAAACATAGATCCTTTAAAAGTATTTTTTATAGTTTTATTCTTGTCTAGTTTAAATCTCTCTGAGCAAGACTCCAATAATTCTTCAGCAATTAAATAATACTCATCTCCAGCATCCAAGAGAATATAGTCTAGTTCTGGATGGAGAGTAACCGCCTCACTTGCAGGAAGTGTCCAGGTAGTAGTTGTCCAGATAATAACGGACACTGGCTTATCAACTTGAAAAATATCTGCATCAAGAACCCTGTATTTAACATCAATAGCTTCAGAGCCTTTGTCCTTGTATTCAACCTCGGCTTCTGCAAGAGCTGATCCACACTCCGTGCACCAGTGGACCGGTTTAAATCCTTTTGACAAGTGTCCATTTTTAACAATCTCACTTAATGCTCTAACAATGTTAGCCTCATAAGAAAAGTTTTTAGTGAGATATGGGTTATTCCAATCACCTAAAACTCCCAGTCTTTGAAAATCAACCTTTTGTTTATTGATTTGCGTATCTGCATATTCCCTGCAAGCCTTTCTAAAAGTGTTTGCGTCAATTTTGTGCCCAACCTTGCCCTTTTTCTTTTCAACATTGTGCTCGATAGGAAGACCATGACAATCCCAACCAGGTATGTAGGGTGCATCGAATCCTGCAAGTGTTTTGGATTTAACAATAATGTCTTTTAGAACTTTATTGACAGCGTGCCCAATGTGTATATCGCCATTGGCATATGGAGGGCCATCATGAAGAATAAACTTAGGTCGACCCTTGCAGGCCTCCCGAACCTTCTGATAAAGATTGTTTTCACTCCAAGCTTTTAGAAAATTTGGCTCGCGACCAGCAAGATTTGCTTTCATTGCAAAATTGGTAGCTGGTAAATTTAAAGTTGACTTGTAATCCGACACTGAAGCTTGAGAATAAAAATGAGTTATTATACTTCAATCAGTTTGCCTGAATCCTTTGAAAGCTTATCTCTGTATGTGTTTTTTGACCTTATTTAAACCTACTCTGGTTAATAATGAATTGACTTGATGCGGCTTCAATTCTTCAACTTGGTTTTGTTTCAAATTCTGTTTTAAACCAACTCCTGCAAAACGAATTCTGATTAATCGAGAAACTTGAAGATTGAAATATTCAAAGACCCTTCTCACCTCTCTTTTTCGACCTTCTTTGATGACTACTTTGTACCACCTGTTTGCCCCCTCTCCACCTCCAGACTGGACCCGATCAAATTTTGCAATACCATCATCTAAAGAAACCCCATTGAGCATTTGATTTACATGATCAGAATTAAGCTCCCCAAGCACTCTCGCAGAATACTCCCTTTCAATTTCATACGATGGATGCATTAAACGATTTGCTAGTTCCCCATTATTGGTAAATAGAATAAGCCCTGAGGTATTGATATCCAGTCTTCCAATCATGATCCAACGATGCCCCTCAGGAAGATAATTAAAAACGGTGTCTCTGTTCTTTTCATCCTTTGCAGTGCAGACAACGCCCGTTGATTTATTTAAAAGAATAACCTTTGTCTCTTTTTCTTTAAAACGATGAAGATTTATTTTTTTACCATCAATAGAGATGGAATCAGACAATGAGGCCTTATCTCCTAACTTTGCAGGTCTATTATTGAGGGTTACACGCCCTTTCTCAATTAATCTCTCAGATTCCCTTCTGGATGCATAACCAGCATTAGCAATGAGCTTTTGAATTCTTTCAGACATGAAAGATAAATCTAGTAGTTAGTGCCCATGACTTCTCGAACTTCAGCCATGGTCTCTTTTGCAACAATACGAGCTTTTTTGCTTCCATCAAATATGATTTGTTTTACTAAATCAATATCTTTCTCGTACTCTGCAGCTTTTTCTTGAATTGGCGCAAGTTCGTGTTGAATAGCATCAATCAAAGGTCTTTTACAATCAATGCAACCCATCTTTGCGTTAATACATCCATCACTCACCCACTGACAAGTTTTCTCATCAGAATAGATTTCATGAAATTGCCAAACAGGACATTTGACTGGATTTCCTGGATCAGTAATTTTGACCCTTGCAGGATCAGTTGGCATTCTTTTTATCTTGGACTCTATTTCGTTATTGGTGTCTCTTAGTGAAATAGTATTGTTGTATGACTTACTCATCTTCTGTCCATCTAAACCAGGCATCTTAGAGGCTTTAGTAAGAAGGGATTCTGGCTCAGGAAGAATAATCTTACCTACACCTTCAACATATCCAATTAGACGCTCTCTGTCGCTGATGGTAATATTTTGTTGACTATTTAATAAGGCAAATGCTTTTTCAATAGCCTCAGTATCACCATTTTCTTGAAAGGCCTTTTTGAAAGAGCGATAAAGCTTAGCATTTTTCTTGCCCATTTTTGCTATTGCATCCTCAGCCCTCTCCTCAAAGTCCGCTTCACGGCCAAAAATATAATTAAATCTTCTTGCTACTTCACGAGTAAGCTCAACATGAGCGACTTGATCTTCGCCAACCGGAACTAGACCAGCCTTATAAATTAGGATATCTGCACTTTGCAGAAGCGGGTAACCTAAAAAACCATAAGTAGATAGATCTTTAGACTTCAACTTTTCTTGCTGATCTTTATAAGATGGAACTCTTTCAAGCCAACTTAATGGCGTAGTCATGGATAGCAAAAGATGTAATTCTGCATGCTCAGGAACCTTTGACTGAACAAATATTGTTGAAGTATTAGGATTAATTCCTGACGCAAGCCAATCAATTACCATCTGACAAACATTACTTTCCAGGTCTACTTTGTCGGCATAATGAGTCGTAAATGCATGCCAATCTGCTACAAAAAAATATGAATCATACTCATTCTGAAGATTAATCCAATTTCTAAGGACTCCATGATAGTGTCCAAGGTGTAATTGCCCAGTTGGGCGCATTCCAGATAAAACTCTTAAATCTTGCACAAGTTTACGATGTAATAAAAATAGTAATTATCCCATATTATTAGCAAATAACTCGAGACCATCAAGAACAAGATTTTTATAATAATCATATGAAAAATCCAGAAATTTACTAATCTCATTTGCTCCACCGCCAGTTAGATAAATATCCGTATCTGGGTAGCTAGCTTGAATATCATGAATTTTTTGGTTAATACCATTGGAAATTAGACTTAAAGTCCCAATTGACCATGCTGCCTTTGTTGACTGACCGAGCATTTTTGCATTAATTTCTTCTAAAACTGGAAAATAATCAAAAGTATTTCTTATTTTTAATAGTCCTGGAAATATTACTCCACCTATATGATGTGCATATTTATCTACAAGGTCAATGGTAACAGCTGTTCCAATATCGACTACTATAAAACCATTTTTTGAATTCATTTCATAAGCTGCAATCATTGCTAACCATCTATCTAAACCAAGTTTATTTGGCTCCTCATATGAATTAATTAGAGATTTATATCTTTTCTGTGACTCAATCGATACAACATTAGATTTTTCATTAATTACAAAATTTGAAGATACATTTGATACCCATATCTTTGATGACTTAGGAAGTTTATCTAGATTAAATTTATGGGTGGGGATTTCGAAATATTTACCTTCAAATTTCCATTTAGTATTTGAATTGCCTATATCAAGGTAAACAAAACTATTCATGAATTAAATTAACTAATTGATTATGATCATTATTTAAAAAAATTTGATCATGAATATGACCTAACTCTAGAGTACCTAAGAAATGAAACTCATTTTCATCTCTGGATACTCTAATGACTTGACCTGATGACTTTAGGGATTTAGAATTTTTAACATTAAGCCTATCTCCTGTAAAAACCTCAGATTTGGAAATAAAGCGAAATAATCTTCTTTTGGGTTTTCCCAAATAATGCATCCTAGCAACCACTTCCTGCCCAGGATAACACCCTTTATTGAAGGAAACGCCAATTTGATTGATGTCTAGATTCAAAGTCTGAGGTATAAATTTTTCAGACATATCTAACTGTATTTCAGGCAATAAATTTTCAACACAAGCCTTCTCCCAGTATGAAATTTCATGAGTTTCACTAAGGGTCTTTGTTGTAAAAATGATTGATAAATTATTTTTTAAAATAAGAGCATCGTCTAGACTTTCTTCGACTAGTCCATAAAGATACACTTTTGTAGAAAAATCTTCAAAATCAACACTGGACATTAACTTAAACATATTGAGTTTTGACAACACAACATCTTTGAGTTCTTGAGGGATGGATAAATAATAATGATCATCTCTTTTTATAACCCAAATAATTGCAATTATTTTTCCCTGATGTTGACAATAGGCGTTAATTTGGACCTGTTTTTTGCTAATTAAATTAATGTCATTAGAAAACTGAGACTGTAAAAATTGTTTAGCATCGATACCTGAAACTTTAATTATGGATCGATTATTTATTAATGAAATCATTGATTCATTTTAGTTAATTTCTTATAAAAAAAAACCCTCGGCAAGCCGAGGGTTTTATAAAAGTATCCAGTACTTAATTAGAACTTAACAGCAAGCTCTACATCGAATACTTCTTTTGTGTTTGAAGCAGTACCAGCATCATCGATGTCCTTGTAAGTAATTTCAAGAGTAGCACCTGAAGCTAGAGGACGAGTTAAGATGATTTTGTTCATATCGATATCTTCAGAAGCTACGCCGTCAACTTTAATAGAACGGAAAGCAACTGTGTTACCAGCCATTGCAGTTTTTAATTCGATAGCAGTAACATCTTGAGCTGTAGTAATATCTAACTCTTTAGTACCTTCATAGTCACCCATCCAAGAGTCACCAGAGATAAGAGCTGAAGAATCAGCTGTTAATTGACCAAATTTAATGCCAACACCGCTTAATTCAGTAGAAACTTCTACCATAGTACGATCTTTGTTAGCAACATCATCACCTAAGTGATCGTATACAACATTAACACCTTGGAATGAACCAGTAACTTTAGTTTGGTCAGCAGAATCTTTCTTAGCATACTTAACGCCAATACCACCAAGAGTAGTAGAAACAGCAACTTCATCACCACCTTGTGAATCTTCAGTTGAACCTGAAGCCAATTCACCAGGGCCTGTACCGTTAAGGTAAGATAGAGTGAATCCACCTAGTTCTGTAGTAAGGTTAGCACGAACAACACGTGAAGAAGCTCTTAGTGGGTGGTCACCATTATCATAGTCACCCATCTTAACATTAACATCACCGATCTTAGTAGTTAAGTATACATCTTCAGCTTGAACGTTAGCTTGGTTAACACCAGCGCCTGTAGCATCAATGTTACCAAAATTCATTACAACGTTAGTATCGCCAGACTTACCTTTAATGCTTAAGTTACCCTCAGTAGAGAATTTATCAGAATCATTAGCAGTAGCAACACTGTTATCAGTGAACGTATAGTTTGTTTTTAAAGAACCTGTGATTGACACATCAGCAAATGCAATAGCAGAAACTGAAGTAGCAACAGCAGCAGCAATTAGTTTTTTCATTTTAGTCTCCTAAATTTATAAAATTTGTCGTTTATATTGACGACATTTTCACTGTATTTCATACAATGAATGACCAAATTATATCTTTTTTTTTTAACATGTCAACTTTTTTTGTAAAAAAAATACATTTGTTGTTTTTTTACAACTTAATTATCGCCACATATTTCAACTGTTTAGCAAGATTTACAAAAAAGCCGGAAATAAATCCGGCTTTCAGACATATTAATTATCAAGCTTGTTTACATTCTGTATGCAAGCATTGTTAGCAACATTGGGACTGATAAGATTACATTAATACTTGATGCTAATCCTGCTTTAGCTTTTGCAGCTAATTTCTCATCATCAGTTGCATTAACAATTCCAAGTACCTTCTTTTGGTTTGGCCAGATAATAAACCAAACATTAAAAGCCATAATAGTTCCCAACCATGAACCTAAACCGATTACTTCCGCACCTGTAGCAAAAGTAAATGCATTGTGAATTCTAACACCACTCATTTCTAGAAGAACAAGACCCAACAACCAAGTCGTTGCTGCAGCCATTCTAAACCAAAGCAATGCTCTGGGAGCTACATACTTACCAATTGCTGCTGGGCCAGGTCCATCTTTATCAGCAACAGCTGCATTCATAGCAGGAACCTGAACAAAATTGAAATAGTACAGAAGTCCAATCCACTGTATGCCAGCAAGAACATGCAGCCACACCACAGCATTATATGCATTCATGTTGTGCGTTCCCCAGTAAGCCATCATAACAAGAATAGCGGCGATGAATCCTAATATTATTTTTCCGTTAACTGAATTAACAAATCCCATTATTACTCTCCATAAAGATAATTTGACACAATTATAATTAACTGTTTTTTGATTTGTGTAATTTAATACCATATATATATGCCAGAATTGCCTGAAGTTGAAACTACAAAGAATGGACTTGCAAAACTTCTTACCAATGAGGTTATCAAAAACGTCGAAATTCGTAATTCTAATCTGAGATGGAAACTAGAACGTTCAATTAAACCAAATATAAATAATCAGGCCATTCGGTCCTTTTCTAGAAGGGGAAAATATATTCTCTTTAACTTAGAAAAAGGTCATTTGATGATTCATCTGGGTATGAGTGGAAAAATAAATATAGTAGATACTCAAGAGCAAGCGCAGAAGCATGATCATTTTTTATTACATTTTGATAAAAAAGTAATGCGATTTAACGACCCTAGAAGATTTGGGTCAATTTTCTACCTTGAAAGTCTCAATCATAAGTTACTGAATAACCTGGGAGTTGAACCGCTTGAAGATACTTTCCATGATCATTACCTTTTTGACAATTCAAGAAATAAAACAAAAAATGTGAAAGCATTTATCATGGATAGCAAGGTAGTTGTTGGTGTGGGCAATATATATGCTTGCGAGTCTTTATACAAAGCAGGTATAAATCCCAAAACGAAATCAAACAAAATATCTAAAAAAAGATATATCAGCCTTACAAATAATATTAAGCAGGTTTTAAGTAAAGCTATAAAGGCAGGCGGGACTACATTGCAAGACTTCGCTAAAGTGGATGGTAAGCCAGGGTATTTCTCTCAAGAATTATTAGTTTATGGCAGGGAGAATGAATACTGTTACAACTGTAATGGTAAAATTAAACGAATAGTTCAAAATCAAAGATCAACCTTTTATTGTTCAAAATGCCAGAAGTAGATAACACTAAGGAAATATTTGAAAGTTCTTGTTCAACTAATTCTGAACCTTTCGCCCTTCAGAACCTGGGCAACATGATGGAACCTGAATTCAGTGAAAATTGCATTGTAATTATTGATCCTGGAATGCAACTTCATAATAGGGCCTATGCTGTTATTAGATATAAGGGTGAATTGTTTTTTAGGCAATATATAGAAAGAGGCGCTGATAAATATTTAATCTGTCTTAACAATCAATATGATGAAATTAAGCTTGAAGAAGGTTTCGAGACAATTGGTTGTGTTATCCAACAAAAACAAAGAAAACAGAAACCTCTTCACTATTACCATTTAAATTCTCAAACTAAAGAGATGGACTTTACTATCTCTGGAAAGGAGAAAGATAACAATGGATAAAAAAATTCATTTAGTTTTCAGTCTAGTAATGTCGACATTTATGATATTAATTATGTCATTTGTGGTAACTATGGTGAATGTTGGCTGGAGTGATCAAACCATTGTTAAATGGTTAAATAGTTTTTTCTATGCATGGATTGTTGGATTTCCGCTAATGTATTTTTTTGCGCCAGTTTTTAGAAAGATAATCGCTAAAAAGGTTGCTAACTAATCCAAATTAGATTTGCCATTCTTCCGGAATATTTTCCGTCTCTTCTATAAGAGAAGTATTCATCCTTTTGCTTGAAGGTGCACTCATTACCACCTGAAATTCTATAAATATTAAAACTATTTAAAACCAACTTTGCAGCGCTATATAAATCCAGATAATGCTTTCCATAGATTGCTTTAAAAGAACTTGTAAAACTATTGTCTTTTGCAATATATTGATTCCTTACCTCTTCACCAACCTCAAAGCTATCATGAGATATTGCCGGTCCAAAATGTGCAACTAAATTTTTAGAAACGAAGGATTTTAGAGTTTGTTCAATTACTCCTCTTATAATTCCTTTCCACCCTGCGTGAATCACGGCCACCTCTTTGCCAAGAGTATCGGTAATAAATATAGGTAGACAGTCTGCAGTAAGAATTGCACATACTTCACTTTTTTTATTGGTATAAAGTGCGTCGCCCTCACATTCCGAAGCATCAAAACTTAAGCACTGATCAGAATGGATTTGATTTAAATATCTTGGCTCGCTTGGAAGATTAAAGTATTTGATTAATTTTTTACGATTATCAATAACTTTTTCTGGATTATCAGCAACATGATTCGCAACATTAAAAGAATCAAATCCATTTAAATAAGCCTTAGGCTTTTCACTTAGATATCTTTTGGTAGATATTACATTGATATTTTCTGGAAAGAACTCAGGAGTCATATTCTCTTAGAATATTAATCATTTTATCCAAATCTTCTGGTAATTTTGATTTCCAAGAAAGTTCTTTATTGTCTCTGGGATGAACAATTGAAAGCTTTTTGGCATGGAGTGCCTGTCTTGAAAACTCTTTGATGGCAACTTTCAATTCCTCTTTTGCGCCTTTTGGAAATTTAACTTTACCCCCATAATTGAAATCACCAAGCAAAGGATGTCCAATATGCGACATATGGACTCTGATTTGATGAGTTCTTCCTGTTTCTAAAATTGCTTTAATTAATGTAAAGTTCTTAAATTTTTCAATAACTCTATAGTGAGTAATAGCTTGTTTTCCGCCTTTTGTTACTGCTTGCTTTTGACGATTAACAGAATCTCTTCCAATTGGCTCATCAACCATACCTCCTGTTACCATGGAGCCATAGACAATTGCAGTATATTCTCTAGACACTGAATGAGATTCTAGCTGCTTTATTAAGGATAGTTTTGCATGTTCAGTTTTTGCAACCACCATCAATCCAGATGTATCTTTATCGAGTCTGTGGACAATTCCCGCTCTATCTAATAGATTTAATTCAGGTTTAGCAAATAAAATTCCATTTGCCAAAGTTCCATGAGTATTTCCAGCACCAGGATGAGTGACTATACCTGGTGGTTTATTCAAGATAAATATTTCATCATCTTCAAAGACAATATCCAGTTTGATTTTTTCAGCAATCCAGTTCGTATTTTCTTCAGGTGTAACATTCATCTCAATGATTTCTCCACCATGAACCTTCTCTTTCGGTTTGAATGAGTTTGAATCTATGAGAATTTCACCAGATTTAATCCATGAGTTAATTTTGTTTCTCGATAATTCCGGTAACATTTCTGAAATTGCAGCATCGAGTCTTAAGCCAATAAGTCTTTCTGGAATAATAATTTTCATGTCATTAATTCTTTAGCGTCGCGTAAGAGATTCGAACTCCTGTCTCCAGGATGAAAACCTGGTGTCCTCGGCCAGCTAGACGAACGCGACATATGTATTATAAACTTTAATGCATGGGATATAATTCACTGATATTTAGATTTAAAAAAACTAATGCGCAAAATTGAATATACCTATGGTCACTTTGGGCCATTTCTTTTTAAGAGTGAAGTAAATAAAGAAATCACTGACTTTCTTCTTCAAGAAGGCAATAAAGCACATACTTCTCACAACAAAAAACTTGCTGGTCACATTCAAAGTCAAATTGCTTATCCCGAAGATGTGCAAAAAGAATTTTACTCAATGTTTGCTCCATACATTCAAACTTATAGGGAGGGACATTGTGATTTCCACAACCTAAGTAAATCTGTTCCGATTAATATAGGCGCGGTTGATTTGTGGATTAACTATATGAAGTCTGGCGAGTTTAATCCATTACATACTCATGGATATGATATTTCATTTGTGATCTTTTTAGATGTTCCAAAAGAAATTCATCAAGAAGCACTGAAATATGAAGGAACCGCCTATAAGCCTGGTTCGATATCATTTCATTATGGACAACCTTCTAGGCCTAATTGGTCAAAAATTTCTTTAGGTTACATGCCTCAATCTGGTGATTTATTTATTTTTCCAGCTCTTCTCCAGCATTTTGTTATTCCATTCAAGTCAGACGTTTGCAGAATAAGTGTTTCAGGAAATTTAGCAATTACCAATAAAAAAGAATTCCCCAAAGGTTACTTCTAAATTATCATTAAGAACGGTCTCTTGGGGAGTTCACTGAATATTATCCCAAGAGTAAATCTAGTACTCTAAGTTAGTTTAATACAGTATTTAACAACTACCTGCTGCTAACTAACCTACTCACTAACATAAAGTTAAG
>Ga0255777_10005097_pt1 | contig 10650 bp, 15 predicted proteins | sample 101ome_15_FD_179975 | JGI IMG/M metagenome (GOLD analysis project Ga0255777, IMG submission 179975) | Coastal salt marsh microbial communities from the Groves Creek Marsh, Skidaway Island, Georgia - 101402AT metaG (version 2) | ecosystem: Environmental > Aquatic > Marine > Intertidal zone >...
AAACCTGTCCGGTTCCGGAAACATAATATTCAGCCCTATAATGCCCCCATTCTGTGTTCTCAAATCGCTTATCAGTTGAGCAAAATTCTGTCTCGGCCATGGCCATTGTCCCCATTGTTGTAGGCTCTTTTCGCCTATGTTTATTACTACAACTTCGTTGCTTTGTTTGACTTCGTCTAATTGTTGGTAGTAATCAAATGTCTGTGATCTCAGACTTTGAAGTGGTATAGGATCAGCAACTCTTAGAGCCGCAAGTAACACAATAGTGATGGCAACGGCCCATCCGCTGTATAACCATTTCATATTAATATTTATCGTTGTCTTGCAAGGATGCCAATCTGTGCTTTGCCTTGACTTCTAGCATCGCTGTCAATTAATGGTAGTGAGAATGATAATCTATTATATACTGGATCTAGATCATCTATAAAGAAATACATACTTGTCTGTATGTCTTGTTGAATAATTAAATAATGGTCATCGCCTTGTGATTCACCGTAATTTTTAACAGCAATACCAATTAAATCTCTTGCCTTTACATCTTGTCCTTTGGCGGCAACTTGCTTTATAAGTGGTTGTGCGCCTGGATGTTTAAATAATGCACTAAGTATCTTTAATGATTCTGCTGGCCCTAAATCAAATTTAGCCAAAAACGCATCATAGTTATTAGCATTTACTTTATTAATTGTTGCTAGTTGTTTTGCCTTTTCTTCGTCGTTGGGTAAAAGTGCCATCCAGAATTCTTTGTTCTTGTATAGATTTCCTAATGTACCGTCTGTAGGAGAAAGTCTACCACCACTAGATGTTTTGCCGCCTTTAACTTCTACCGGCGTGCCGTCTACAACAATATCGCCTTTTGTTTTTGATAGTTTAATTTGTGGAGATAGCAATGCTAGTGCTACTTCACCGGGACCTTTATTATCTGATCTAAATGCCGGCCAATTAAACATAGTTGAAAATAATCTTTTACTAAATTCGCTACCAATTAGCCAGTCACTCCAACCTGCTAAAGGTTGCATTAATGCTTTTGTATCTATATGACTTTTACTACCCAGTGTGTTTGCAAATGCTATTCTTTCTTCGTTTGTACCTTCTGTTTTATCGATAGCACTAACAAGGCCTTCTAGAATACCTTCTGCAAATTCTTGATCTCTTTCCGGATCTGTATTTTCTGGTTGTAAGGCATAGATAATTCTATCTTGTATATTACCTTCATCGTCAGCCATTTTACGTGAAATTACAGCCCACAGTTCATCGATAATAGCAGGATCATTTTCCATCTTAGAATAAATCCTCTGCATTTTATTGAATTGTTTTCTGTCAGGTGACTCAAATACATTAATGTACTTGCTGTATTCTTTTGATAAAATATCTTTTGCTCTCATACTACTATTTATCAAATACGTCTACAGTTTTGTTTGGCTCTATCAATAACTCTAAAGTTGCTAAGAACAACTCCTGCTGTGATTGCGGTAGCAGGCCAAAGTTCTTCATCTGTAAGCGGTGTAAGCAAATCCATTTCTACAAGCGGCCATAAGAATATCGACTTATGTAATATAATTCTACCGGCTGTTGGTCTTTCAGGGAGTAGGGGATTTACTTCTTTAACACAATCCCACTGCATTGCTTTGCTTGTTGTGTACACATCTAAAGCCTGAAACAGCCAAAATGCGGCCCAATGATAATTGCTTGCAGGATCTACTCTTTGAGAAACATCAAAATCGAGTATTATATCTTTCTCATCTAAATACAAGGGGGTTTGTACTTGTTCTAATACTTCGTCAGAATAGCAACAAGTCCAGCCGTTTTTGATTTTTATTTTTTGAAATTCTGTGAGATGTATTTCTGCTAAGGCATTACAAGAAAAAAGCGACAGTATTAAAAATACTGCCGCTTTCATTTATTCGCACTCCTGAGGATTGCTTGTACAATATTTTTTAATTTGTTGTATTAGCATTTTAATATCCTCATTATTACTTGCCTTACTCTCCTTGCGACGGGAGAATAGGCCTAGTCCTTTTTTGGAGCGTCTTGCAGTTCGTCGGTTTGTTCATCAACTTCTTTAGCAACTGTGTCAACGACACCTTTTGTTACTTCTGCTGTTGTTTCAACTACATCAGACACATCACTTAAAACGGCTCCACTAACTGTACTAACCGCTTTAACAGATCCGTCTATAACGCCTGTTGTAAATTCTTTACCACCTTCAATCACTGCTCCAACTGAGGCACATGACGGTAGTAAAACCAAACCAAGGATTGCAAGAATACTGAGCATGCTTCTCATATTCTCTCCTTGTAAAATCAGTAAGCCAACTGCTATACTGATATAGGCTTCATGCCTACATAGTATATTTATCGACTATAGTGGCATGATCAAAGAATTCAGGTGCTGGTGCTGGTGTAAATATGGGATCTGGATTTGAGTTTATCCTGATCATTTCAAAAGTGTAATGGTCCACCATGTAGCCACATTCCTCGCACAGATATACATAATAGGCTAACACAGCCAAACATATTGTCATGAAAAAGAAGTATGGAAACACCAAACTGACTTGTACATACAGCATGCCATAAGCAATATGTAATCCGCCTCGCAATCGTTGGGTAATGTAGTTGTTGAACAGTTCGTCGAGTTTGTTAGGGTCGTCCGTCATAGTGGTACAACAAGTCGTATCCTATTTCGATACTGTGAACTGCTAACTGTATAATTGATATGGCTATTAGCAATGCAAGTAACCCTGCACAGATTTTAAGCCACTTGATCATATGTTTCATACTATTATTATAGATTAATTTTTAATATTTGTCAACCTATGAAAATTTCTTTTGAATCCACTTATAGGCAAAGTAGATAGTTAAACCGTATGTTGCTAACACACTCATTGGTAGTGCTATGTAGGCCAATTCCCACGGTGAAAGGAACAATAATTCCCAAGTAAAGTTTGCTACTGCTTCTGCATCACCCAATGCGTCTGTGCTTTCCCAAGTAACACCCGCTTCTTCCATCATGGTGATGAGTTCTAGGTATTGATCTTCAGTGAGACATACTTCGTATTCTTCTGGACAATTTCCTTCGCCGCCGTATTCCATTTACTGTCCTTGTGTTACTGAGACTGAACAACCACCTGCTGTTTGACAATCCTGTGTTAGTGTATAAGTTTGGTTTGTAGAACCTTGTTGTAACAAGTTTAGCGAGGTTCCGTAACTGCCGCTGAGATTGATTGTTGCTGAATGGGCACCAGTATTTTTTTGATGTATCCATAAATCGTTATAATTATTATTTACTGTGAGGTTTAGTGTTTTGTTTCCGTTCTGTTGTTGCTTTGCAAACACTTCATTGTAGTCACCATATAAATTTACAGTCATTGAATGAGTTATAGCAGAAGTGTCTTGCTTTTGACTGCCCACAAAATCATTATAGTTACCGTGAATGTCTAACTGCACAAAGTTGCCGCCAGGCTCTGAGCCATCGTAACTCCATGTTGGTGACAGTGAATCGTTAAGTTCGTATCCTTGTCCAAAAATAACTTGATTATAATTACCTGTGATGTGGAACTGGAAGTCGTTATCATTACATGCAGACTCAGAACACTTTTGTTTAACTGTTAGTTCGTTACCAGTTCCTGCTAAATCTCCGCCCCAAGTGTATCCTGATCCCCACACATCTGTGTAACCAATGTACATGTTGTTGCCATCTTGTAATATGTTAACTGTGTTGTTTGCGCCGCCTATGCTAAAATTTACTTTTTGGCTGTAACCGGCTTGTTGTATATTGAGATCTAAATAATCTGAACTGCTAGGATTGCTGATATTAACTACATTGTCTGTGGCACTTTGAGCATTTGCTGGTTGCCCTAATAACAACATCATGCCCAATATGGTATAGCCGAGCCATAACAAAGGTGTGTCTTTTGGTTTCATGTTGCGTAATTTTTCTTCTATGTTCATATTATCCTTGTGTTTGCCTTATGTATATATTTATGCTACTGCAATCGTTTACACAAATGATGCTAGGGGTACCTTCTGTGATGCTTTCAATTCTAGCATTACCTCCTACTGGTATTTTAATTGATATGCGGCCTTGCCCGTCTACCACTCTCAAGAACCAAATGTACTCACTGTTGTCCAACAGTGTGTTGTACATGGTAACAGGGTCATAACCTGGATTCAGTGTACCTGTTATCTTGTCTGGCCCCATGTCTTGTTTGTCTTGGCCAACTGGATCCATGTCTAAACTGGTGTCTATCACATCTAAAAAGTTTGCTAACAAATCTACACCCAAATAATCTATATCAAGTTCGCTAAACTGTAAATCTTCTAAGTTATCTTCTAATAAATTTTCTTCTAAAAAGTCTATATCTAAGTCGTTAAATGCCAACAAATCAACAGGTTGGTTTTCTTCTTCCTGCTCTGCTACGGCTTGTTGTACTTCGCCTGGCGGGTTCACAATAAACATGTTGTCTATCATGGTTAAATCTAAATTTTGTATTGTTACAGGTTGTGTTGGTGGTGTTTCTGCTGTACTAACCATTACTGCTTGATATGCTTGATCAAGTATTTGCGTACCACCTTGATTAGTAACAGTAATACTACCACTGGGTAAGCATCCTTCTTCTAATTTTTTTGCATCATCGCAATCTGCATCTGGTAACAGTATTACCAAACTTCTGCCTAATTCGTCTACAGTCATTGTGAAGTCGGTGCCACGAATACCGATACTTGCTGTAGGAGTATCTATTTGTATATTTTCTTTTGGTACTAATCCCAATCTACCTGTAGCAAACCTTGCTGTACCTTGTGCAAAGTTAAGAGCCATTTTGCTTTTGCTGGGATCAGGATCGTAAACATACTCATTGATTTCTACCACAGTATGTTCTGTCATAGAAACTTGTGTGTCGTCTACAAATTGAATTTTTAATCTGCCGTTTTCAGTTTCCACTGTGTCCATGGAAACTATACCTGTGTTGAGATTAGCGATTAGTTGCTCACCGTTTTGTCGCTGTATTTCTCCTGGTGTGCCGGATTGTTCAAACACATCGCCGATTTGAGCACCGGCGATGTTTTGAATTCCTAATACACTAATCAGTAACAGTAATTTGTACAGTTGCGTTTTCACTATCTATATCCAAATCAATGTGGCTGTAACAACTTGTTACGCCTGTAGGACATGTGCCTGAACTTTGAATTAAATCAAAATCTCCGTTATCACCATCGTGAATAACTTTCATGTAGTGATAAGCACCGTCTGTTTGACTGGTTAAGAAATTATTACTATCGCCTGTTATATCAAAGTTCCATGTTGCGTCATCAACTTCAATGTCGATGTCAAACACATTGCTTGAACCTAAAAGTGTAAAGTCCATGTCTAATCTCTCAGCACTGGTTACACTTGCTAAATCAAAATCAAATGTGTTACTGTCACCTGTAACATCTACTAGTATGTCGCCACTATCAGCACTGCCAGTACTACCAATTAAATTGTCCCAAATATTACTGTCGCCAGTAAATAGCCAATCCATGGTAAAACTGTCTGCTGTTATAGGTCCATAAAACTTGTTGCTATTACCAATTTGGTCTAAATCAATATTTAGACTTGAACCAGTAATAACTAAATCTGTACTTTGTGTATTGTCGCCTGATATTTTGTTACCATAACCTTGTTGGTTAATTGTTAAGTTTAATGTGTCGCCCACCTGTTCGATGAGTATTTCATTGTCTGTGGTGCTCTGAGCAAACACTAGACTGCTCATACCTAAACAAACAACCGCGAAGGCAGAGGTAAAAAATGTGTGTAAACTTGTATTTTTTGCCTTCATTCTTTTCTCCATTTTGCAAAATGTTTTAATTTATATTATGATACATCATCTTGAGGCGTTAATAACTTGTCAATGAATGATATATCTTTAGTCTCGGTTTCAAAAGTTTCTATTACTGTGTCAAAATCATCACTGCCCAAATCGAGTTCGTCAACTCCCTCAGGCCAATTGATTTTCCAGTATCCTCTTTGGTCACCTTGCTCTATTAGTGCTAACACTGCCGCTTCGATGGCCGATCGAACTGCCCATGTTACACTTTCGTTCTGTGTCATACCAGTTTCCATTTCAATGAGTTTTGTATCCATATCAACAAATCTGAATACATCTCCTGCAAGGCCAACTGATAAGATTGTCTTGTATGTTTGTACGTTCAATATAATTTCACCTGTAAGTGTGCTAACAGCACGAAGCGAAACTACCACTGAATCTCGTCTGTATTGGTTGGTGGCGCCTATACCTAAGTATCTGGCACCATTACCACCTGTCTCTACATTTGTGTCATATCCGACTATGCCGCCTTCAAAAAGCATGCCAGCAAACAACATTGGTTGTAATCCTGGTTGCTCTTCGCCTGTGGCTTGTTCATAGTCTTCTCTGGTACTTCGAATAATTTGACGCTCACGGATCAAACTATCTAAACTTACACCTCTTTCTACAACACGGAACCAGGTACCGTTTCCAGTATTTCCTGCTCCTGCCGCTTTAAGGGCATCAATAAGAAGTTCTTTTGCACCTTGAGTAACTGCTGTACTGTATAACGGCGCATCACCTTCTTTTCGTTGTCCTGTTAAATCTCCAAAATTGTAAACCGCAACAACTGGTTGCTGTTTTGCTGGAGGTAACTGTCTTAATTGTCTATAAGTTGGTAATTCTACTTGCTGTGGATCTTCTATACACTGCATAAAACTGCCTCGACACATGGTGTCGTTAGGAATTGATATGCTGGCACAGCCAGTCATAATTATAGAAAATAAAATTGCAAGTAGTCCGTTCTTCATTTAGCCGCCTAAATTACCCACACCTACTGGAATATCGATAGTTGTTGTTGACCCGTCTTCTGCAACAATCATCAAGCGAATTATTTCTATACCATCTTCGCCTATGATTCTCTCATAGGTTACTGTGTTACCTTCAATGGTAAACACACCATAGTCAGCACCTTCTTCATTACCAAACATGCTGTCTACTAATTGTTTTGATATTTGGCTGTAAATTCTGCTTTCCAAGTTTCTCAAAAATTTATTAAGAGTGCTATTCTCTTCTTCTCTTTGTGCCGCTTTAAGTGCCGCATCAATATCATCTTGAATTTTTTCTCTGCGAGTTTTTTCTTGATTTTCAATAGTCAAGTAATGTGCGCCTGTTCCAACGCCACTAAAACTCGGGTTCTTAAACTTGTGTTTAAGTTGATCTGCCATGGCTAAAGGACTCATAAATAATAATCCTAAAAACATTCCGAATACAAATGCCTTAAATAAATCTTTTCCTGTCCATATTCCTGGGCCTATTTGGCTTTTGAGTAGTGCCCAATCTTTGCTATTCATACTTAATCTCCATTTTTATAATAGTATCAGTCCTATTACAAACCCTATATTTAAACCAATTGAACATACTAAAATAAAATCTTTACTGTAAGAATAAGGTATTAGTTCAACTGTATTGTGTTTCATTTTGTGTCCTTTTTTGCATTTGCTGTTAAGTCATCTATGATTTTTTGTTGCTCTGCAGATTTAATAATTTTTTCTTTTGCTCTATATTCTAATACAACATTTACTTTTTGCTGTAGACGTATCATATCTTGATCTAGCATTCGCGTTTTATCAATTACTCTAATTAATGCAATATGCATTTCTTCTAATGCTGGGTCTATTTTTTCGCCTATAAAATTCCAAATAAAATACACAAAATATCCCAAGCCTACTGCCATTACAATAGGAAATCCGAAATCGCTAATAAATCCTGCAATATCCATTATGCTACCTGAATGTTTTCAATTTTAGTTAAATCTATTTTTCGTAAAATCACAGTACCATCTGAGTTTACAAATGCCATATATCCATCGCCAGGCATAATATCTAATTGTTCAGAAGTTAACTCGTTATCAAAAAATATACTTCCGTCTGGTTCTACAGTAAAATGATAATCAGCAAATAGCATTAATCTCTCCTCGCATCTACTTTACCATCTTCTACAAAATTTTCTGCCCTAGAAATTCTTTCTGTATCTGGTCTTAGTTCGAGAGCACTGCTAACCAACAAGTCAATCTTCATCATTTCATTGCTCATTGTGGTCGCACGATTCTCTAAACTTTTACAAAACATTGTTAAAGTTTTTACTTGTTCTACAATACCGTCAAGGATTTGCTTAATTACCATAAAGATAAAAAAGGCCATAACGATTGACCCTGCAATCGGTGCGCCGACATCGGCGATTAATTGAAATATTTCTTCCATAAACACACTTTGTTTGTTTGTTGCTGTTAATCAAGTGTGTGCTGTGTTACTCTCTACACTTGTATTTATCTTTTTGCAGAGCACAAAAAAGGGCACCGAGTGCCCTTTTAATGTTTTTGTAAATTTGGTTTACATTAAGTTAACTAAAACTTCGATAACTGCTTCACCGCCTTCGCTTGAACCAATTGCTTTACCAAGTATTCTACCTGGTGCCGCATTGTTATCTGCTTTAGCATGACCTGCTGTACCTGAGCTAACCATTAAGTCACCTTTGTTTACAGGGCCAATAACTTTACATGGAACTCGTCCGCATAATGCTATCGCTACTGCTATTCCTGGACAATCGTTATTCATCAAGTGTGCTGGATCAGTACTGATAACACCTGCTACTGCATGATGACTGTCTTTGTCACATGCTGTAACTTCTTTATCACCACCAAAACAAACTACTGTGCCTGGCTCGTACTCTGCATCTGCTTCGTATTTCTCAGCCAAGTCAGCATAGGTTGCCTGTGTTGCTGTTGCAGTAATAGTACCTGCCGCAAAGTTACCACTGCCATCTCTGGCTACAACTTTACTTGCTGTATTTGTACTTGTTGCATCAACACTTACAGTATCAGCCGCTACAGTTATGTATGAACCTGCACCAACGTTAATTGTTCTACTTGCCGCAATAGTACCACCACCTGTTAAACCAGAACCTGCTGTAATGCTAACACCTGAGTGATCAATGTGCTCGTTAGCAACATAACCACTTAAACTGTGGATGTCAATAGCACTATCATCTGTAGTAATTGCGCCAGTTGTGCTGTTGTAAGTAATACCTGTGCCACCGCTTAATAATCCTAGGATATAACTATCATCTGTTTGGATAGTATCTGCGTTTACAGTAATACCGTCGCCTGCACCAACGTTTAGTGTAACACTACCGCTTGCTCCGCCGCCTGCTAAACCGTTACCAGCAGTAACACCAGTAATGTCACCAACATTAGTTGTGTAGCCATAACTTAAAATCTTATCTTCGATAGCCGCTGATGTCATTAATGAAGAATCGTTGTTTCCAAATGCTTCAGAACTTGTTTGTAACGCCGCGTCTGCAAATTCTGAAACTGTTAAGCCACTAACATTAAGAGTAACTGTACCACTAGTACCTCCACCACTTAAACCTGTGCCTGCTGTAACACCTTCGATGTCACCTGCATCGTTAGTAAAACTAAATGTACCAGTTGAAGAATCATAACTTATATCTCCGCCTGCACTAAACAAGCCTCTAACAAATGAGCTAGAAACAGTTGCATCTATGGCACCATCGTTTGCATCGTCATATGAGAATGAAATACCTGTATGTGAACCATTAGTTACTAACTGACCACCAACCACGTCTTGAACTCTTTCAGTTGTGTGATAAAGGTTTGCTCCTTCTGCTAAGTCACTAGTATCATGGTTAGCAATACTGCTAACTGTACCAGTTACATCACCAGTTACATCACCAGTTACATCACCAGTTAAGTTACCTGAAATAGTAGCAAAAGTAACACTGTCCGATGTACCAACTGACTGACCAATACTAATTGAGCCACTACTAATAGCAACACCAGTACCAGCACTAAAATGTGCTCTTACTTCACTTGCACTTGGACCGGTGTAAGTAATTACACCTGTTGTGCTGTTGTAAGCAAGACTTCCGTCACCGCCTGTATCAGTTACGCTAATTGCTCCTCTATAGTCTGTATCGCTAGGACCTGTATATGCAATTACACCAGTACCTGATGTATAAGATAAACTGCCGTCTCCAGATGAAGTTGCACTTATAAGTGCTCTTGCTGTAGAGTCTGTAAGCATGTCTTGGTATGTTGAACCGTCATTGGTAAACTGCCATACATCGGTGGTTTCGTCCCACTGTAAGTTTACGTCTGCACTTGAGCCTCTGTTTACAGTAAGTCCTGCATTTTCACTCGGTGCACCAGATGCATCTCTGTTTAATTCAATAATGCTGTCTGCTAATGTAGTAACAGTAGAATTAACAACTGTTTGTGTACCATTAATGGTAACATTACCAGTAAAAACAGTGTCGTCGGAGAATGTCTTAGCACCTGCAATACTTTGCGTTCCTGAAGTTCTAACAACTGTGCTGTCAACTGCTACTGCATCTGCCGCAACATCAATACCGTCACCTGCGCCAACATTCAATGTTCTTGTTGTTGTGATATCACCGCCACCTGTTAAACCATCACCTGCTGTGATGTCAATACTGCTGTGATCAATATGCTCGTTAGCAACATAACCACTTAAACTATGGATGTCAATCGCACTGTCGTCTGTGCTGATAGCACCAGCCGTGATATCAATACCTGTACCAGCACTAAAGTGAGCTCTTACTTCACT
>Ga0255777_10005109_pt1 | contig 10633 bp, 7 predicted proteins | sample 101ome_15_FD_179975 | JGI IMG/M metagenome (GOLD analysis project Ga0255777, IMG submission 179975) | Coastal salt marsh microbial communities from the Groves Creek Marsh, Skidaway Island, Georgia - 101402AT metaG (version 2) | ecosystem: Environmental > Aquatic > Marine > Intertidal zone > Salt...
CATCGCTGGAGCTGGTGGTGCCGCTCATTTACCGGGAATGGTCGCCTCATTGAGTCCCTTACCTGTTATCGGAGTTCCTGTAAAAAGCAGAAATTCAATTGACGGATGGGATTCTGTTCTTTCTATTCTTCAAATGCCAGGGGGCGTTCCTGTAGCGACGGTTGCCTTAGATGGTGCGCAAAACGCAGGAATTCTTGCTGCTCAAATTATTGCAAGCTCTAACCCCGACTTACTAGAAAAAATAATCTCCTTCAAGGAATCTTTAAAAGACAAGGTGATTAAAGGTGCTGAAGATCTAAAGAAAGCCTAACACCCAAAAACTTACGAATAAAAATATAGGTATCGCCTCAACCCACAGCGAGGTATAACTCTGTAGTCGATCTATTCTGGAACCGGCAATTAAAGCCGCAGTAATAAAATAGAAGATGAAATAGACCCATTGGTAAGAAACTCCAAGGTCTGTTGCCAATAACCAAAGAATAATCGATAGAATTAATGAGAGATATCCGACCCATTTTATTTTCTGAACCCCCAACTGTTGAGCTAAGTTGGGCAACATAAGCTTATCGACACTCATATCTCTTATCTCAAAAGGAATAAGTAAAGCAAGTACCCATAAAAAATGGGAGAAAAACAACAAAACGATATCTAAACCGAACCAATCCTCGTTTAATAAGGTGAATGGCAAAACTGCTGTTACAAGGGCCCAAACCAGGCTAACCAAGAAAGCCTTAATCCATCCATTTTCTCTAGAAATTGGAAGCAACTCTTTTTGAACATAGAGTATCCCAAAAAACGAAGATAAAGCGAAAATAAACCACGAATCCTTCGATAAATCCTTCACCAAAAACAGTAAGATCAAAAGGGATAACAGCGTAGACAACTTCAACCAATTCCAAAAAATAGTTGGCTGATTGGTTCCCTTAAAACGTACTGGCGCAAACTTGATCAAATTGTAATAAACATAGCTCGCAAAAAAGATCATCAACAACTGTGACTCAGGGATAATTTTGTTTAAGCTCAGAAGACTTAAACTACTCATTGAAAAAACAGACAAAGCCACATGAATACTGCCCTTTACATAGATATCCAACAATAGCTTTATCCACTTCATTAAACAAAAGTAGTACTTCTCAACACTTTTTAATAAATGCCTCAATTATAGTGGTTCACAATACTCTAAAAAGCAGTTTATTCGGTAATTTTACAACCCTAAAAATTGATGATTGATGAGTACTCCTTTTGCAAAAAGACACATCGGTGTTCAAAGCGGTGAATTAACCACCATGTTAAAGACGATTGGCATTTCTTCGATAGCCCATTTAATCGATGAAACCATTCCCGAAGACATCCGCCTGAAGAAAGAGATGGACTTGCCTGAGGCAATGTCTGAAAATGAACTTCTCGCTCATCTTGAAGAGCTCTCCCAAAAGAATCAACTTTTTAGTCAATTTATAGGGTTAGGGTACCACCCTTCAATCACTCCATCAGTAATCAAGAGAAATATCCTAGAAAATCCAGGCTGGTATACTGCTTATACTCCTTACCAAGCAGAAATTGCGCAAGGAAGACTTGAGGCGCTTCTGAACTATCAAACAATGGTTATCGAGTTAACAGGAATGGAGATTGCGAATGCCTCTTTACTTGATGAGAGTACGGCTGCAGCTGAAGCTATGACAATGCTTTTTGATCTTAGAAGTAGAGATCAGAAAAAGAGAGGTGCTCTAAAATTCTATGTTGATTCTGAGATTTTACCTCAAACCTATTCACTGCTACAAACTAGAGCAACGCCTCTTGAAATTGAATTGGTTCAAGGACCGATCGAAGATTTCAATCCAAATGATTCCTATTTTGGAGTAATTGCTCAGTACCCAGGCAAATATGGAAACATTTGCGATCTAGGTGAGTTAGTCGCTAAATCAAAAGAACTAGACATTAAGGTTGCAGTAGCAGCAGATCTACTTAGCCTCACCTTACTTAAAGAACCAGGAAGCTACGGTGTTGATGCCGTTGTTGGAACGACGCAGCGCTTTGGTATTCCACTAGGATACGGAGGTCCTCACGCTGCTTATTTTGCTACCAAGCACGACTATCGCAGAAACGTTCCTGGCAGAATTATAGGTAAAACCGTAGATACCGACGGGAACCCAGCACTTCGAATGGCTCTTCAAACGAGAGAACAGCACATAAAACGAGATAAAGCAACCTCGAACATCTGTACGGCACAAGTATTATTAGCCGTTATGGCTGGTATGTATGGGGTATACCATGGTCCTGACGGACTTAAATCAATTGCCTTAAACATCCACAGAAAAACGCAAATAGTGGCCGAAGAAGCAGCTAGAGTAGGTATGTTCTCAATAAATGAGGAGTACTTTGACACCTTATATTTCAAAAGTGTAGATGCTGCTGTGCTTAAGCAAAAAGCAGAAGCAGCTTCAATCAATCTATATTATCCATCAGCCAATGAGGTTAGTATTTCATTGAATGAAGCCACTTCAACCCAAGATTTACAAAAACTTATCGAAGTTCTAACGGGCAATACGGTCTCCATCGATGAATTAAACTCAAGACTTCAAAAGGCGTCTGATCCTTCATTAAAAGAAGAGAATACAAGAACTAGTAGTTACCTAGAACACGAGGTTTTTCAGCGCTATCGCAGCGAAACCGAGCTTATGCGCTACATTAAAAAACTCGAAAAGAAGGATTTGGCACTTAATCACTCAATGATTGCCTTAGGTAGCTGTACGATGAAGTTAAATGCAGCTACTGAAATGTTGCCTCTAAGCTGGTCTCGATTTGCGAATTTGCACCCCTTCGTTCCAGTAGCACAGGCTGAAGGTTACCGCCTTATCCTAGAAGCGTTAACTCAGTACTTAAATGAGGTTACCGGATTCGCTGCTACTTCTCTCCAACCCAACTCAGGAGCCCAAGGTGAATATGCAGGTCTTATGACCATAAGAGCTTATCACCATGCCAGAGGAGATCAGCATAGAAATATTTGTATTATTCCAGCTTCTGCTCATGGTACAAACCCAGCCTCTGCCGTTATGGCCGGAATGAAAGTAGTTGTTACTAAAACCGATGAAAAAGGAAATATAGACCTAGCCGACTTAGAAGAAAAAGTCGTTCAGCACTCTAATGAACTGGCTGCATTAATGGTCACTTATCCTTCAACTCACGGGGTATTCGAATCTTCGATTCGACAAATCACGGCACTTATTCATGAGCATGGCGGTCAAGTCTATATGGATGGGGCAAACATGAATGCTCAAGTAGGGTTAACGAACCCTGCTACCATTGGTGCAGATGTTTGTCACCTTAATCTGCATAAAACTTTCGCTATACCACACGGTGGTGGAGGTCCCGGCGTAGGTCCTATTTGTGTAGCACCTCAACTAGCTCCATATTTACCAGGCAACCCTATTATACCAACAGGTGGCTCTGAAGCTATTACCGCTATTTCTGCAGCCCCATTCGGTAGCGCATTAGCCTGCCTTATTTCTTACGCTTATATCCGAATGTTAGGAAGCGAAGGTCTTACTGACTCTACCAGGTACGCTATACTAAATGCGAATTACATTAAGGCGCGTTTAGAATCTAGTTATCCAGTACTTTATACTGGAGAAAAAGGGAGAGCCGCTCACGAATTAATTATCGATTGTAGACCTTTCAAAGAAAAAGGAATCGAAGTAACAGATATCGCAAAACGATTAATGGATTACGGCTTCCATGCTCCTACGGTCTCATTCCCTGTAGCCGGTACGATGATGATTGAGCCTACCGAAAGTGAGGGGTTAGAAGAAATCGATAGATTCTGTGAGGCCATGCTCGCAATTAAGGATGAAATCGATCACTGCGATGCAGACGATCCTGTGAACGTTTTGAAAAACGCACCACACACCCTAGCTATGCTTACCACAGATAAATGGGAATTTCCATATTCTAGAAGACAGGCTGCTTATCCGCTACCCTTTGTAGAAGAAAGTAAATTCTGGCCATCAGTGAGAAGAGCCGATGAGGCCTTTGGAGACCGTAACCTAATTTGTAGTTGCGCACCCATAGAAGCCTACCAGAGTTAATAGAATTTAACCCTCAAATAAAGGGACGAACTAGATTTCACGCTAGACGTCCCTTTTTTTTTAACTTAGACCGCTATAAACAGACTTCATGAATATAAGTTTTATAGGTACGGGGCATTACCTTCCCGAAATCATCCAATCGAACAGCCAATTCGAAAAAAGCGAATTCATCGATGAAAACGGAAAGGCCTTTGAGGCAGATAACAAGGAAATCATTGAAAAATTTCAAGCTATTACAGGGATTGAGAGTAGACGTTACCTAGAGCCCCACCTTAATACTTCAGATATGGGCTTTTTCGCGGCACAAAAAGCCATCGAAAATGCGAAAATATCTGCTGAAGAAATTGATTACATCATCTTTGCGCACAACTTCGGTGATGTTCGTCATGGAGAAATTCAAACTGACTTATTACCTAGTTTAGCTTCTAGAGTTAAGAATAAACTAGGCATACAAAATCCAAAGTGCGTTGCTTACGATATGATCTTTGGTTGTCCTGGATGGGTAGAAGGAGTTATTCAAGCCAAGGCATTTATCAAAAGTGGTATGGCCAAGAATTGCTTGGTTATTGGAGCCGAAGCACTCTCTAGAGTGGTAGATATAAATGACCGGGATAGTATGATTTTTGCCGATGGTGCCGGAGCTACTATTGTAAGTGCAACGAATGATGGAGGCAATATTCTTGCTAATGTCACTACTACACTAGCCAACGATGAGGCCTACTACCTCTATTTTGGAAAAGGAAACAAAGCATCAGACAAGGATCAAACTCGTTACATTAAAATGCTCGGACGTAAAGTCTACGAACTAGCCGTAGTACATGTTCCTAGCGCCATGGCTGAAGCTATAGAAGAGGCCGGGATATCGATATCAGAGGTAAAAAAAGTGTTTTTACATCAAGCCAATGAAAAAATGGATGAGGCGATGGTAAAAAGACTTTACCGCAAGTTCAAAGCTGATGCTCCAGAGGGGGTGATGCCAATGAATATTAAAGAAGTGGGTAATAACTCGGTTGCTACGGTACCTGTTCTTTTCGATATGGTTCGCAGAAAACAAATGCCTGAGCACGAACTGAATAAAGGTGATGTTATTCTATTCGCAAGTGTAGGGGCCGGAATGAACTTAAACTGCATCGTTTATCGATACTAATGAAGCCATGAAACTCGTCGTTATAATCCCATTTTATAACGAAGAAAACTATCTTGCCGAGTGCATCAATAGCTTTACAATTCAAACGCGTAGGCCTGATCTCCTAGTCTTAGTAGATGATTCGAGTACCGACAATGGGGCAGAAATAGCAAAAGAATTCGCAGCTACCCACTCGTTTATTAGCTACCATAGAAAGCAAAGTGTCCCAGGTCGAATTCCTGGAGCAAAGCATATCCATGCATTTTATCACGGTTTAGAAACGGTAAATGATTTCGACCTCATCGGAAAATTCGACGCCGATGTTATTCTGCCGTCGAATTATTTCGAAGAGGCTATTAAAGCCTTCCGCAATCATCTCAACCTTGGTATGTTTTCAGGACACCTTTATATTAAGCAGCAAGATCGTTGGATATATGAAGCAGTAGCCGACAAAAACCATATTCGTGGACCTATAAAATTGTACCGTAAAGAGTGCTTTAAAGCGATTGATGGCCTCATCCCTGCCTTAGGCTGGGACAGTATAGACACCTTACTTGCGGAGGCCAATGGATTTGAGCTTCAGACCGACGATAGTTTGAAAGTCAAACACCTAAGACCCACTAGTAAAGACTATACGAATCTCGATTATTTCAAACGTAGAGGAGCAAGTTATCACCTCTTAGGTTACGATCTTACAATCAGCCTTTTAAGCGCACTAAAACTGGCTTTTAAGAAGAAAAGCCTGCGCATACTTATAGCACTTTTAGAAGGCTATTTTAAATCTAGAAGTAACGATCAAAGACTCGTTAATGATACAAGCGCCAAAGCAATCTGTAGAGTTCGCTATCGCAAAATGACTCGAAAACTTAATCTTCTAGCAAGTCTTCGATAGGCGTACCCGTAGTTCCGTTTGGCATACCAATTCCTAAGAGTACTGCTAAAGTAGGTGCAATATCAGGGATTTCTGTTCGCTCTGCAGTTGATCCCGTGGGAATTCCCTTTCCGAAAAATAATAGGGGCACATGAGTATCGTAAATCATGGCAGAACCATGTGTTGAACCCGTACGAGAGTATGAAACGTATCCAGGGCTTTGTACAAATACAATATCCCCTGATCGCTTTGGATGGTACCCATTATAGATAATTCGATCAAAACCTGAAGTAGCACCAAAATTTCTAAGTTGATCTGATGTATAAACTCGTTCTACATGATCAAAATCGTAAAGCATATTAGCAATAACTGTGCGTACTGAGGCTGAAGCAAAACCTTCCTTCTCTAGTGCTGTTAAAATTTCCTTATTTAGAAATATTTCATTGTACGAAATAGATTCAATGAGCGAACGGTCACCAAATCGCTCTTCTACCTCTTGATATAAGCGTTCTGCCATGGTCTTACTATCAAGATAACCCGCAGGAATTTTTTGATCGTTCAGAAAAGCAGGCACATGAATCGCTCCGTGATCTGCAGTTAAAAACAAAGTATATTCTCCTTCTCCCACTTGATCGTCTAGATACGCTAAAAGGCGCTCTAATTCAAGGTCTAATCGCATGTAGTTATCCTGAACCTCTACTGAGTTGACACCGTATTTGTGTCCTATATAATCTGGTGAAGAATAGCTTATGGCCAAGAAATCAGGAATCTCATCGGCTCCCATCTGTTCCTGCTTGATTACTTCGAAAGCAAAATCGGTCGTTAGGCTGTTACCGAATGGCGTCGCAGCCAAGCTACTGTACTGTCCGTTTTGGTCCCACAACTTGTCAATCTGATGAGGAAAGCCTGAATTGCTTTCTCCATTTGACAAACCTTCATAATTATTTACATCACTTCCGCTTTCAACATAAGACTGCAAGGGCTCAAGCGTTTCCCAAGTTTTACGATACTGATCAACAGAATGCTTCCTATTATATTTTTTTACCCAATTTGGAAGCGACTCAAAATAATACGTTGAACTAATCCAATTTCCTGTCGAGCGACCTTCGAACCAGTATGCTGCATTAGCTGTGTGGCCTACGGGTAAAATAGCACCTCTGTCCTTAATCGCTATTCCTACCACTTTTGATCGAAATTGATAATGTAATCTCAATTGATCAGTGATTGTTGTGGTCAGTAATCGTGTTGGCGCCATTCCGCCTGTGTTTTCGGTTCCTAAGTCTAGATAATTCTCATCGGCTGCACAATAAACTGACTCTTTAATAAATTTATCATACCAGTTATTTCCGAGGATACCGTGTACCGCCGGAGTAGTCCCAGTGTATACTGAAGTATGTCCGGGACCAGTAGCCGTAGGAACATAATTAAAGTGATGATTTTTAGCCTCAAAACCTTCGTTGACAAGTCGCTTAAATCCGCCATCTCCAAATCGATCCCAGAATCGTGTCAGATAATCAAATCTCATTTGATCAACTACTACACCTACGACAAGTTTAGGTTCGGTATAAGGCTTTTGTTCTTGTGCCTGTAGTTTAGTTACAGTAGTTAATATTAAAAGAATTAGGACTGCTTTTTTCATTGTAAAACATTTATACCACAAATCTAAGACAAGCGATTAGTTCGAAGGATAAATCAATGTTAAATGCTTTCAAAAAGCGTAATTTTGAAATATGACTTACCTAGCTAACATTGGTCGATATGGCCTCATGTTATTGGAGATGTTTAAAAAACCTACCAAGTGGGGGGTGATGAAAAAACTGATCCTAAAAGAGATTGATGAGCTGATTTTTAGCTCTCTAGGTATTATCATATTCATTTCCTTTTTCATTGGCGGTGTGGTAACGATTCAAACTGCACTGAATTTAACTAGCCCATTTTTACCTAAAAGTTTGATCGGGTTTGCTACTAGACAATCGGTAATATTAGAGTTTGCACCAACCTTCACCTCTATCATCATGGTCGGAAAGGTAGGCTCCTACATCACCTCTTCTATCGGATCTATGCGAGTTACTGAACAGATAGATGCATTAGAGGTTATGGGAGTGAATTCTGTAAACTACTTGATATTCCCCAAGCTTATCGCCATGTTGTTTTACCCCTTTGCCATTGCCATTTCTATGTATGTGGGGATATTCGGAGGCTGGTCTGCCGCGGTTTTCGGAGGCTACGCACCTACTTCTGAATTTATTGCAGGTATACAGGAAGACTTTGTGGTCTTTCATGTCGTTTATGCATTTATAAAAAGTCTTGTGTTTGCAGTTGTTATTGCTACACTCCCAGCCTACCATGGCTACTATTTGAAAGGTGGTGCCTTAGAGGTCGGCAAAGCTGCAACAACTTCGTTTATTTGGACCAGTGTAGTTCTAATCATTCTCAATTATGTACTCACTCAATTACTACTCGGATAATGATTGAAGTTAAAGGGCTACATAAATCATTTGAAGGCAAAACAGTCTTAAAAAATATTACCACCACTTTTGAGCGGGGAAAAACGAATCTAATCATTGGGCAGAGTGGATCGGGAAAAACCGTATTTCTAAAATCTCTTATTGGATTAATCACTCCAGAACAGGGCAAAATAGCCTACGACGGCGTATGCCTATTAGAACTTGAAAGAGACGAACAACGAGATCTTAGAAAAGCCATGGGAATGGTATTTCAAGGAAGTGCTCTTTTCGATTCAATGACCGTTGAAGAGAATGTAGGATTCCCTTTAGAAATGTTCACAAAACTATCTAAAGGAGAGAAAAAAGATCGCATCGATTCTGTTTTACAACGCGTAAATCTCATTGATGCACATCACAAGTATCCATCAGAAATTTCAGGGGGTATGATGAAGAGAGTTGCTATTGCCCGAGCAATCGTCCTTAACCCCAAATACTTGTTTTGCGATGAACCCAACTCAGGTCTCGATCCTAAAACAGCTATTCTAATCGATAATTTGATTCAAGAAATCACTCAAGAATACGACATCACAACCCTTATCAACACCCATGATATGAATTCAGTGATGGAAATTGGAGAGAAGATCGTCTTCTTAAAAGAAGGAGAATTAGCCTGGGAAGGTAGCAAAGAAGAAATCTTCATTACCGACAACCAGGCTGTGGGCGACTTTGTCTATGCCTCAGAACTCTTTAAAAATGTTCGCTCGGTATACATAGACAAGAAGAATGGTTAGTTCGATCTAATCAGTAGAGTATCTAATTGTAAACGCACCTTTAACCAATTCTCAATTCTAGGATTTAATTCTGCCTTCTCAGTTAATTTAAGTGCCGAATGATAATCTATTTCAAAAACGGGTAACGTATCCTGGGTACTGAAGTCAGTTTGAACTCTAGCTGAATAGCCTACCTTATTGACTTCAGGAAATGCAGCTACTAACTCCGTACTTATGGCAGTAAATGGAATTGCAAAATTCATAGACTCTTTTAGACGAATAATCTCATTTTCTAATAGCTTGATTTGATCTTCCTTTGAAGACAATTCACTCTTCTTATTTTCATAAAGTTCAAGCACATATTGCATTGAATTCGGATCATCTGCATCTGATGATTGAATCACCTCAAATGCTGTTTCCTTCAATCGATCGAACGATTGAAGACGTATACGCCAAGTAGTAATTACTTCTTCAGGCACTGTGGCTGCACCCAATAGCATCACACTAATCTCAGAATTGTCCCCTTTATTATAATCAAGGGTTGCAAATTCTTTGCGATACACTCCTCCATTTTCGAAAGGATAACTCTCTACGGTTTCTCTTAGAAAAGCCTGAGCATCTCGTCTAAATAAGGATTCTTGTAATACCCCGTAAAAGGTATAAGTAGCTGGAATCATTACTACAATTCCCGAAATAGAGGCAATTCTAGCGATGGTTCTTCTCCTAGCCGAATTCGCATAGCGTTCCATAGGAAAGCCTAAGTACTTAATCACCAAAAAGGTGGCGATAGCAATAAAAATGGTATTGATCAAAAAGAGATACAAAGCTCCTAAGGCATAGCTAGCATTACCAATAGCTAATCCAAAACCAACCGTACAAAGTGGAGGCATAAGCGCCGTAGCAATAGCCACCCCGAAGATGACACTCGCCATTGTTCCCTTTCTTGCTCTAGCTACTACTAATGCTGTCCCTCCAAAAAAAGCAATGAGCACATCTCTAATGTCTGGCTTAACGCGTGCTAGAAGCTCTGAAGATTCATCTCGAAGAGGAAAAATCCAAAAGAATAGAAATGCCGTAACCACAGACAAACCAACCATCACCATAAAATTCTTTAATGAGCGATTGAGTAGATCAATATCGTTCGTTGCCAGTGAAAACCCTAAACCCAAAATAGGACCCATTAGTGGAGAGATTAACATGGCTCCAATAACTACCGCAGTAGAGTTTGCATTTAATCCAATAGAGGCAATAAAGATGGAGCAGATTAAGATCCACGAGGTATGCCCTTTGAATGGGATATCTGCAATAATCGAATCTTTAGTCGCTTGCATGTCCGT
>Ga0255777_10005118_pt1 | contig 10619 bp, 7 predicted proteins | sample 101ome_15_FD_179975 | JGI IMG/M metagenome (GOLD analysis project Ga0255777, IMG submission 179975) | Coastal salt marsh microbial communities from the Groves Creek Marsh, Skidaway Island, Georgia - 101402AT metaG (version 2) | ecosystem: Environmental > Aquatic > Marine > Intertidal zone > Salt...
CATTGTAAGATTTAGAAGAGTCAATAATGTAAGTTATAATGATTACTTTGAAAGAGCATTTGATACCTTAGGTGGTGAAGCAAGTGGTAATGATGCTGTGGCTAATATAAGAGGCGACAACGGCGCCCACAGCATAACTTCATATCCAATTGATATGGAGATTGGCATTGCTCCAACTGGTATTACTTTGTTTAACTTACCTGCACAAGGCAATACAGGATCTTATGTAGTAGATTACTGGTACTATATTGACACAGGACCAGATCAAATCATAAGAAAAGGCACACTAAAAGCAACATACAACTCATCATTGCCTGAAGTAATTACAGAAGATGCACAGATGATCAATGGTGAAGATCCACTTGATGGTGAATCATTTGTTATTGATGCAGAGTTTGCTTTTGCCAACAATTCAATTAGAATATTTGCAACTAATAATTATGCAGATATTAACAGCGACAAATTTAGATTTATGATAACACATTATAGTTAATGCTAAAAGAAAAGTTTGAACAAAGACTTTATCAATGGAAAAAATTTAGAGAATCATTAGAAACTGATGACGATCCTATTTCAACTTGTATAGATTTTTGTAATAATCTAGAATATGATAGGTTATGGATTGATCCTTATGACAAAGATCAATGGCCAGGACCGTGGGATTTATTGCATCAAAATTTGTATTGTAATCTATCAAAATTGTTATTTTTTTGCTACACTTTTCAGTTAACAGACCGTTTTTCCCAGTGCTCTTTTGAGATACATATAGGTATAAGTCAGCAACAATCTGCACATCATTTTGTTCTTTTTATTGACAAAACACCTATAGGGTATTATAATGATATAATGTGCGTTTTAGAAAATTTGAATGATTTAGAAACAGAATTATGTGTGGCAATGCCTGCCGTCTACTAAATATCAATTATAACAAAAAAAGGAAAAGACATGTCTAATGGAATAAGTATCGTCAAACGTGACGGAAGAAAAGAATCTCTCAACATTGACAAAATACATTTTGTAGTTGAAGAAGCCTGCAAAAACTTAGCAGGAGTAAGCTCAAGTCAAATTGAAATGAACGCAAATATTCAGTTTTATGACGGTATGAGTTCTAAAGCAATCCAAGAGATTCTAATCAAAAGTGCGAACGACCTTATTTCATTAGACGTACCTAATTACCAAACAGCAGCAGCAAGATTATTATCGTATACCGTAAACAAAGAAGTATTTGGACGTTATGAACCAATCTCGTTACGTGAAATGATTGACTTGAATATCGATCGTGGAGTATATGATGCTGAATTTCTTGACTGGTATACTGATGAAGAAATTGATAAACTGGATAGCTATCTGCATCACAAACGTGACGAAAACTTTACATACGCAGGACTTCGTCAAGTTGTAGACAAGTATCTATGTCAGGATAGATCTTCAGGACAATTATTTGAAACTCCTCAGTTCATGTACATCATGATAGCTGCTACTCTTTTTGCACAATATCCAAAAGAAACACGTATGCAATATGTAAGACGTTATTATGATGCAACATCGTTATTTAGAATTAATATTCCTACGCCTGTTATGGCCGGTGTGCGTACTCCTGTGCGTCAGTTTGCATCTTGTGTACTAGTTGACAGCAACGACACATTAGATAGCATTTTTGCAAGTGATATGGCAATTGGACGTTACACAGCACAACGTGCAGGTATTGGTATTAACTCTGGACGTATCAGAGGTGTCAATTCAAAAATACGTGGCGGCGAAGTAGCACACACAGGTATTATTCCATTCCTTAAAAAGTTTGAAAGCACCGTGCGTTGTTGTACACAGAATGGTGTGCGTGGTGGATCAGCCACCGTACATTTCCCGTTTTGGCATCAAGAGATTGAAGACATCCTTGTGCTAAAGAACAACAAAGGCACAGAAGACAACCGTGTACGCAAACTCGACTATTCAATTCAATTAAACAAAACAATGTACGAACGTCTATTAGCAGGCGAGGATATTACATTGTTTAGTCCGCATGATGTTCCTGGACTATATGAAGCATACTTTGGCGATGCAGACAAGTTCAAAGAGATGTACGAAATGTACGAACGTAAAACAAGCATAAAGAAAAAGAAAATTCCTGCAATGGAATTGTTCAGTGACTTGATTAAAGAACGTGCCGAAACAGGTCGCATTTATATTATGAACGTTGATCATGCTAACACACATAGCAGCTTTAAAGATACCGTTTACATGAGTAACCTATGCCAAGAGATTACGTTGCCAACAAAACCGTTAGAACACATTGATGACGAAAACGGCGAAATTGCATTATGTATTCTAAGTGCCATCAACGTAGGTATAATAAAAGAACTTGACGACCTTGAGGACTTGTGTGATCTTGCAGTTCGTGCGCTAGAAGAAATTATTGACTATCAGCGTTACCCAATTAAGGCAGCAGAAATTAGTACAAAGGCAAGACGTTCACTAGGTATTGGTTATATTGGTTTAGCACATTATCTTGCTAAAAATCATGTGCAGTACAGCGATCCTCAAGCGTGGAAACTTGTACACGATCTAACAGAAGCATTCCAATACTATCTTTTAAAAGCCAGCAACAATTTAGCGCAGGAGCGTGGTGCTTGTGAGTATTTTAACCGCACTAAATACAGCGAGGGCATCCTTCCAATTGACACATACAAAAAGGATGTTGATGGTGTAGTGGAGAACAATCTTAACTATGATTGGGATGGTTTACGCAATGATATCAGAGAATTCGGACTCCGTCATTCAACATTGTCCGCACAAATGCCATCTGAGAGCTCATCGGTTGTGTCAAACGCTACCAACGGAATCGAACCTCCTAGAGGATACTTGTCCGTTAAGAAATCAAAGAAAGGGCCTCTTAAGCAGATTGTTCCGCAGTATCAAACGCTAAAAAATTATTACACATTGCTTTGGGAAATGCCAAACAACACAGGTTATATTAATGTTGTTGCTGTGATGCAAAAGTTCTTTGATCAAGCTATTTCAGGCAACTGGTCATACAATCCAACAAACTATCCTGATAACGAAGTTCCTATGAGTCAAATGATTCAAGACCTTCTTACAACTTATAAGTTAGGTTGGAAGACAAGTTACTATCAAAACACTTATGATTATAAAACTGATCCTAGCGAAATTGAAGAAGAAAAGCCGCAACCAGTTTTAGAACAGGTCAACGGGTTTGCTACTCCTGAAGACGATGAAATGTGCGAAGCCTGCGCCATATAAATAAAACACTTGACATACAGCCCTGATGGGCTGTATACTTCTCTATACAGACACAATAAAAAGGATAAACAATGTCGAAGACCGTTTTTAATCAAGAAAAAGTTGACTTTACAAAACAAAACATGTTCTTTGGCGAAGACCAAAACACTCAGCGTTATGACACGTTTCGCTTTCCTGTCTTCGACAAGTTGAACCAAACTATGCTTGGGTACTTTTGGCGTCCAGAAGAGGTAAGTTTACAAAAAGATCGTGCAGACTTTGCTAACTTCCGCCCAGAGCAGAAACATATTTTTACGGCTAATTTGAAATATCAAACATTACTAGACAGCGTTCAAGGACGTGGACCGTGCTTGGCATTCTTGCCACACGTAAGTTTGCCCGAACTTGAAGGTTGCATTGTCACTTGGGACTTTTTTGAAACTATCCATTCACGTTCATATACACACATTATGAAAAACGTTTATGCAGATCCTGCAGAAGTATTTGATACAATTTTAGACGACGAAAAGATTATTGCTCGTGCAACCAGTGTAACAAAACATTATGATGCATTCAATGAAGCAGCAGATGCGTATTTCCATCGTGGCGAAGGATCTTTGCACGATGTTAAAAAGAAAATGTATCTTGCAATGATGACGGTTAATATTCTTGAAGGACTGCGTTTTTATGTAAGTTTTGCATGTACGTTTGGCTTTGGCGAACTGAAACTAATGGAGGGGTCTGCAAAGATTATTTCATTAATTGCACGTGACGAAGCACAGCATTTGGCATTGAGCACCCATGTACTAAAACTTTGGGCACAAGGTAAAGACGATCCAGAGATGGCTAAGATTGCAAAAGAGTGTGAAGAAGAAGTTTATGATCTGTGGCGTGAATGTGTTGCAGAAGAAAAGGATTGGGCTGAGTATTTGTTTAAAGATGGCAGCATGATTGGACTTAACACAACACTACTTGCACAATATGTAGAATACATTGCTAACCGTAGACTGAAAGCACTTGGATTAAATGCTATCTTTGATGCACCAGTTAATACCAATCCGCTACCGTGGACTACACACTGGTTGAGCAGTTCAGGATTACAAGTTGCTCCACAAGAAACAGAAGTAGAGTCGTATATCATTGGGGGTATTAAACAAGACGTTGATAAAGATTCATTGAAAGGATTTTCATTATGATACACATTTGGGGTAAGCCTGCATGTCCATCATGCACAAAAGCAAAAGCACTATGCGAAAAATACAATTACCAGTTTGAATATTTAGAACTAGGTAAAGACTTTACACGAGAAGCAGTACTTGCTGAGTTTCCTGAAGCAAGAACCTTTCCGCAAATTGTTATTAATGGCCAAAAAATTGGTGGTTATGAACAAATGTTAAGTTACATAGAAAATACAGGTTACACAGGAACAGGACATAGTTTATGATTATTAAAAAACCTATCGAATCTCAATCTACAATTACTATTAAAACAACAGGTGGTGATGAGATTGTTGCTAGATTTATAGAAGAAGATAATACTACAATTACAATCAAAAAGCCTTTGGCTCTTATGGTTACCCAACAAGGCATTGGCTTAGGTCCATATGTTTTTACAGCAGATGTTGATGAAAATATTGTAATAAATAAAAGTGCAATAGTATTTTTTACTAAAACTGATAAAGAAATGGCTACACAATATATGTCTAGCACAACAGGTTTAGCAATGGCTTAGGAGTTTGAATGCCAGGAGTAGTGAGAGCAGATGTTGACAAACACATAGGACATAGAAGCCCTACTCCTAACCCCTTTCATTCTTATCCGTACTCGGCAGGACAAAATTCAGTTTTTGCAAACAATAAACCTGTAATTCGTGTAGGTGATAAAACACGTTGCGGAGATCCTGCTACAGGTGGCAGCGGAGATGTATATGCAGCAGGTGCTCGTGTACACAGAATAGGTGATAGCACGGGCGGACATGGTAGTTTTGTTCCTAACAAAGCAGCATCAGGCAGCGGAGATGTGAAGGCAAACTGATGGCAGAAGAAGATAATTTCGACGAAGACTTTGAGTTTGAAAAAAATCCAAAATATCAAAAATATTTAAAACGAGAAGCCCAAGCAAGAGCTGATGGTAATGATGGTCTTGCTGATAAGTTTCAACGGATATCTAATATTGTACGGGCTCCTCTTACTGATTATCATAAAAACTTTTTTGATTATATGCCGCCTGACTATGTTGAAAAGAATCCAGGATTTGTTAACGGTCGTCAAGAAAGTTACGTTGGTGATAGAACCATACACGAACTTTACACTAAGAAGCACAGCCCTAGAAATTAAGCAAAAATAAAATGTGATAAATATCATAAACAGGATATTTAAAACACATGGCTGTAACCCTACGCTCATCAAAAGGTACTTCCTTAACATACAATGAAATGGATAGCAACTTTGATGCTATCGCTCCTCGCACAAGTCCAAGCGGTGCTATACAAATACCTACAGGAGATTCAACCGAACGTCCTACCCCTGAATCAATTGGTATGCTTAGATGGAATACAACTTTAGGAGCATTTGAAGCATACAGCGGCAGTGGATGGATTGCAGTTATTGCTGGTAGTGCAGGTAATGCATTTGCACAATTTACCGTCAGTGGACAAACAAACATTGTTGCAAATAGTGTTGGTGATGCTTTAGGGTTTGTAGAAGGTTCCAATATTGTTTTAAGCACTGATGCAGCATTAAAACAACTTACAATAAATGTATCAGATAACCCTAGTTTTGCAGGTAACGAAGGTGTTAAAATTCCTGTTGGTACTGAAGCAGATAAAAGCGGGTTTACTGCTGCTCAAGGACAAATACGTTTTAACACCGATGATAATATATTCGAAGGCTATGATGGATCTAACTGGGGATCGCTCGGTGGTCTTAAAGATGTTGATCAAGACACTTATATAACACCTGAAGAAACAGCAGATGCAGATGAACTAAAATTCTACACTGGTGGCAATCTTGTTGCTACTTTTAATTCAACAACAGCAGCATTTGAAGGTGATGTAACCGTTGCTGGCAGTATTACAATAGGTGATACAGACGGCGATACATTGAACATAATTGCTGACTTAACAAGCAATGTTGTACCAGATGTAACCGATACTTATAGTATTGGTTCTGATACAAAGCGTTGGCAAAATGGTTACTTCAGCGATAATGTTTATATAAACGATTATAGTTTTCCTACAGCAGACGGTACATTAAATCAAGTAATGCAAACTGACGGCGAAGGCAATTTGTCGTTTGGCGGTCCAGACATATTTGGAAGTAATAGAGTTTATGTAAGCAAAACAGGAAGCGATACTAATGATGGTATAACTGCACCTGTTGCTACTCTTAAACGTGCAGCACAAATAGCAGCAGAAATGGTTTATACTCCTGTATCACCTATTAATGCCGGCTCAGACGATCAAGCAGATTTGTTGTTATCTAACAAAGATTTTATTGCTGAAGAAGTTATTGAATATATTAATTTTACATATCCTACTTTGGTTTACGATGAAGATAAGTGTAGACGTGACACCGTAGAAATTGTTGAATCTGTTGCTTATGACTTGCGTTTTGGAGGCAATGCTAGAAGTGTATTAGCAGGACAAAGATATTACGAAGGTACTACAGGTAGTCTTTTAATTCCATCAGGACAACTAGCAGAAACGGTTGACGGTATTGACTATGCTAGAGACTTAGCAGCAGATATCGTTGTAAACACTACCGTAGGCACGGTTAGAGGTGCATTAACACAAACCTTAAATCCTAGTGCAACTATTACAGCAGGAAATGATACAACCGTTACAGATAGATTTAATACAATAAGTTCAATAGTAGAATTTGGATTAGGTAGTTTGCCTACTATCACTTACAGCACTAATGTACAAATAAACAATGTTACTATCATGATGGCTACTGGAGATTACATTGAACAGAATCCAATTATTCTTGCTGACAATGTAAGTATCGTAGGTGATAACCTTAGACGAGTTATCATAAGACCAGACAATGCAAACAAAGACATTATTAGAGTAAGAAACAGCAGTTACGTTACTGGTGTCACATTTAGAGATAAACTATCTGGAGCAACGCCTGATAGCACATGGAGATATGCAGTAAGTTTTGATAATTTAACTGATACTGATACCGGTAGAACAGGCTATGTAAATTTACCTGCAACAAGAGCAAAAATATTTACTTCTCCATATATTCAAAATTGTAGTGTAATTAGTTTTCTTGGTGGTAATGGTGTTGAAATTGATGGTAACCTAATAGATACTCCGAACACTCCTCCAACAAATATTGAAGCTGAAAACCCTGTTGTATTAGTAGACGGCATACCTGAGCAAGGTAAGTCAATGGTTGCTAATGCGTTTACAATATTGAGCTTTGGAGGTAACGCTTGGCGTGTAATGAATGATGCATATGCACAAATTGTTAGCTGCTTTGTTATTTTTACAGAAAATGGTTGTCTTACACAAAATGGTGGCTATCTAAGTATTACAAACTCTGCAAGTAACTTTGGTTTATTTGCTCTACGTAGTACTGGTTATTCGCCTAATGCATTTGCATTTGACAGAGGTCTAATATATGGAAACGGTATTGCAGAAAGTTTTCAAACACTCAAGGTAGCAGGACTGCAACGTCCACCATTAGAACATTTTGTTCTTAGATTTTTTAATCAAGGAACTGATACAGATGCAACTAGTACGTTTAATAATGACGGTAGTTTTGGTTATACTGAAAGTGTAGATCCTACTACTTTAAATGTAATAGCAAGAGAAATAACATTTGCTGCCCCACATGGATTTGTCACAGGAGATGTGGTAGAATACGATTCTAACGGTAATCTCGAGATAGTAGGATTATTAAATGAATGTACATATTATGTAAGTGTAGTGAGCACAGATACCATTACACTATTCCATGACGAAGCATTGACAAAACAAATTAGAGAAATGGATGCAACTCTTACCAGCGGCACACATTACTTTAAACGTGGTTACGAAGAATTTTTTATTAATGAAGTAATAAGCACTCATGATACATATCAAGAAGTTGTATTACCTGTGGGCACATATTCAATAACCAAAGGTGCAACTATTTCAGCACTAGACGGAAGTGATATTATTAGTGCAGTAATTTTTGATTGGGATGCTGCAACTTATACTTTGACACTTAGTATCGAACTAGTACAAGTAGGCGATGCACAAGTTAGAAATAAATTTACAGGTTCTAGTGTTATTGATGCAGGTGAAATCAATGCAAGTGCAGTTAATGTAAGTAGTGTTACTGATGTTGATGCAACCTTATATAGTGCTGAGTTTACCGTAAGAAGTTCTCAAGGCAGAGGCCTACAAGCTATTGGTAGCACCACAGGTTACGATTTGAGATTAAACAGACCTAGTATTTGTAATAGTTCTGCACACACTTGGGAATATGCAGGATCTGGCACAGACTATAATGCACTACCGCAAAACGGTGGACAAACCGATGAATACTTCCAACAGGTAAGCACACTTCCTGGGCGTGTTTATACAAGTGGTACAAACGAATTAGGTGACTTCCTTGTCGGTACATTTGTAAAAGCATATAATAGAACAGGTAACATCGAATTTGTTAACCAAGTTAGTATTGGTGAACTAGATACACTTGCACTCAGTTTGAGTAGTGGTGTTGTTGTTAACGAAATTAGTGCTGACATCGAATTAGGCGACAGCGAAGTAGGTGGACCAAAACATAGTCGTTTGGTTACACAACTTGCAGCAAGAAGTTTCTTAAACAATAGACTAGGTAACTTTATAGATCAAAATCTAAGTACAAATAGTATTCCTAACTCTGTGGTGCAATTGAATAGCCAAGGCCAGATCAACAGCGACCTTATTCCTCCACAAAGTAACTTTACTAGTTATACGGTTGATGAGTACGAAGGTAGATTTGAATTACACAATGACATTCCTGTTAATGATTTAAAAGCAGGTGATATTGTTATTGAAACATATAACCAAACAAGTTTGACATTATCAGGTACGGTTAACCTAACAGCAGGCGAAACAATTACACAGCTTAATACCGGTACAACAGGCATTGTTAAGACTGATATTACTGGAAGTAATAGTATAAATCTAATTGAACCATTGTCTGGTACATTCAGTATTAATGCAGCGGATACTCTTACAGGTAGTGTTAGTGGTGCATTGGGTGTTTACCCAACTATTGTAACAGGACCTGATGAAGTTAAAGACAACTACTTTATAACTACAAGTAGAGCAAGCCAATATCTTATTACAGATCCAAATGGATCATATGACTTTACAACTATAATAGCAGGTGCTACACAACTACAAGGTGCTACAAGTGGAGCAGTTTGTACGGTAGATGAATTTAGAGAAGGTGTACTTAACGCAGTAGATATTCTTACATTACCTGCAGGTAGTGGTTATAGTACAGCAGGAACTTACACAGATGTAGCATTAACAAACATATCAGGATCAGGATCAGGTGCTCTTGCAGATGTTACCGTAAGTGCAAGCGGACAAATCACAGGTTTTGATTTAAAGCGTGGTGGTAGTGGATACACATCTACAGACGTTTTAAGTGTAAGCGACGGAGATGTAGGCGGAAGAAGCGGCGGCAGCGCAATTAACATAGACGCAACTGAAGTAGAAGATAGACTTTACATTACACTTAATCAAGATGCGGGCAGAGAGTTTGCTTCAACATCAACTAACCTTGACTTTATTATTGATGATAACGTTACATCTGATACTATTGCAGATGTTACAGGCACAAGCACTCAAACATTTAACGCAGCAGATGTTGGCGCTGCTGGCGATGTAGATTATGCAACAAACCAGATTACTATTGTAGGACACGGATACACTAACGGAGATCCTGTTGTGTACAATAGTGGTGCAAATGTTGTGATGGGTAATACAACCAATCTTCAAACGTACTACTTGAAAGTTATTGATGCCGACACAATAGAATTTTATGAAGAATATAGTTTAGATCCTGCAAGTCAGACTAACTTTAGTACAGCAAGCAGTGGTACACATAGTTTAACTATACAAAATGTTAACACAGACGAAAATAGAATATACATTGCTTCTCATGGTTATCAGGCAGGAGATGCACTAAAAATTATTGCAACTACACCTCCAACAGGATTAGAAGATGGCGATTATGTTTTTGTAGGTAGTACTACAACAAACTCATTTACACTACACCAAGGTAGAGGAAGTGCGTTAGATAGTGTTGCAGGGTTAGTTGTAAGTGCAATTGATATTACTGGTACAGGATCAGGCAGCTTAGAATTACAATTCCAAAATGTTATAATTATTGG
>Ga0255777_10005121_pt1 | contig 10617 bp, 7 predicted proteins | sample 101ome_15_FD_179975 | JGI IMG/M metagenome (GOLD analysis project Ga0255777, IMG submission 179975) | Coastal salt marsh microbial communities from the Groves Creek Marsh, Skidaway Island, Georgia - 101402AT metaG (version 2) | ecosystem: Environmental > Aquatic > Marine > Intertidal zone > Salt...
CTAATAATCGTCCCGAAACGTTCTTCGTCCACCAAAAATCAATAGTCAACAATAACGTCAACACGACGAATATAATCACGAAATCATCGGAGAACCACGTGCAAAACAAATACACGAGAATGGCGCTGAATTTGAAGATGACGTGAACGAGTAACGCGGTCGGGTGTTTCGCCGATTCGACGACCTGTTCTGCTTCCGCCATTTTTTAATAATCGCGTTGGTGTCGTATGTATAAGAAAGAGAAAAGAAATGTCCCCTGTTGTTTCTAACGGAAAACCAGGAGCTTTTTTTTCTTTCTTTTGTACGAGTTTAGGGTTTCGTACCGCTACCCTAAATAACTGAATACTGTTGGCTGACTAGACGAGAAAAAATTACGCGGTGACACAAAGTACGCGCTCTCCCGCGCTCGATTCACCGAAAAAAAAGCGAAAACAGAAACTCGCGCGCGATACGCCCATCCTTCCCGAACGAGATCTGATCGTTTTCAACGTCTCATTTATTCACGCGCGCCTCTGTTTTTAGAAAAGGAGAGCGAGGATCACGCATCAATTTATTTATTTTTTTTCTCTTCTCGCCGCAAAAGATATCTCCGGGAGATATCTCTGAGAAAATGAGCGCGAAGACGACGAAGAACACCACCACCAACGAGAAGACAAAGAAGGAAGAAGTTCAAAAAAATCCCGCCCCGGCGATGGAAGAACAACAGCAGCTGGTGAAAGCGAGGAAAGAGTACACGATCACTAAAACCAGAGAGAGTTGGACGGAGGAAGAGCACGGGTTGTTCGTGGAAGCCATCGCGCTGTGCGTGTTTTTTGTTTAATTCTCTCCCTCCTCTTTTTTTTGTTCGCTCGTCGCAGACGCGAAAAGGCGTCGCGCGTTTTCTAGTGTTGGACTGAAGAAAATTTACGCCCGCGAGCGAGGCGAGCGGCGAAACCGCATCGTAGCAAACTCCTGACATTTTTTATACCTCTCTCTCTCTCTCTCTTTTACTTGTCAAAAACGCTCCGCGATAAAAACAGGTACCAGCGAAACTGGAAGCAAATAAAAGAGCACGTGAAATCGAAATCAATCATTCAAATCCGTTCGCACGCGCAAAAGTATTTCTTGAAGATTGAAAAGTTGGGCGCCGGGGAGAAAGTGCCGCCGCCGAGGCCGAAGAAGAAGGCGAGTCGACCATATCCGCATAAGGTGGTGAAACCACCGCCGCCACCGAAGCCAGCGTCACCGCCGAAAGTAGGGCCGGTGGAGTCGACAGGCGGCGATGGACTTCGGTCCGCTGCATTGAAGAAACCGTCGCAGAAACAAGAAGTATCGCAGAGTAACAATAACAACAACATTAGCGCGAGCGACGACGGTAATAAGAAAGCGATACCGAAGAAAGAAAAGAAAGAAAGTTCAAAACCAAAGAAGACGACGACGAAAAAGAACGCGGAGAAAACTACGACATTGCAGAAATCTGCCATGCTTGGGCATCTTGGAAGTGAACTTCCGGCGGATGACTTGTTTAGAAGCGACGATCAACTTGCCGGTATGATTGATAACGGAGTAGAAGAAGCAGATAATCACAACGACGACGACGACGATGATAACAATAGAGAAATCATGAATAGCAACGACGCTTCTGGAGGAGGTTCGGCGGAAGACGACACGAACCGCTTAGTAGATAGTAACAACGGCACGGCGACGACTTCATATAAAGAAACCGTCGGTCACGATAAAGAGTTGATGATGACTGCGACCAACTTCATAAACAACGCCATGAATAATAATATTAGCGACGAGGACGATAATAGCGGTGGATCTAAGAGTAACCCGTATAAGTTCATGACGCACGAGTACATCACGCAGCAAATGAGTGAAATGCAAGAGCAAGTTCGAAACTCCTTGATAGGCGCCACGCACGAAGGACAAAAAGGAGGGACGAAAAGGAAGGCACCGAACACCCCAACGTCGAAAGGGACGAATAAGAAAAAGAGTGTTGGTTCCGGGGGTCCCTCGCGTTTAGGAGTCTTTCCACAACACCAACAAAATACGAACCTATCTGCGCACGGCTCAAACTTGGGTGGGGCGGGCCAACAAGCGAACGACCAGTTGCAACATTCAGCGTGGAATCCTACGCGGAACAATTCGTTAACTGACGCGCAAAGAAAGAAAGAGAATCAAAATACACCAAATTTCCAAGTCGTGTATTCTGCATTCGCGAGAATGCTGGAGAACGAAGGCATGTCTTCGCAAGAAGCGGCGGAGAATTTGCAAAATATGCGACCGATTGACCGGGAAACAACTGTTTTACTTGTAGATAACTTGAAGAAGAACTTGTTATCGAAGCGAATGTGGGAAGATCAAATGCAACTAGTTGCGAGTGGGCACCAAACCTTCTTGAACGCCTCTTCTAACGCGAGAGTGGAGAAGAAACAAGCCAAGTTGGTGGAGGGCGTGGTGAACTCCATGAAGTTCAACAACGAAAGTGCTCGAGAAGCCACTGCGGCCATGCTCATGAGTGATGCGCTCGTACCTCCGTCGCCAGCGACGCAGCAAACGCAGCCACAGCCGCTCATGCACATGACGAAGAGGGATTCCGACGGTACTCTCGAGGAAGGGAACATCGGGTACGAGAATAATGTCACGAACACGGATTCCGGGAACAACGATTCCGGGAACGAAAGGAAAGGTTCCGATGGCGGATCAGGCGGGACTGGACAATCTCAACAAACCTTTGTGGATGTAGGTGGTGGTAAAAAACAACAAAATAAACAAGTCAAAGATAACGCAGCAGAAGCTGTTGCCGCTGCTACTGCTGCTGCTAAATGAAAAATAAATACATAGAACGAAAGCTGCCGCGCCCGCTTCGTTTTGCGTTTTGTAATACGAAATCAAAGCAAGTGTACCATAACAATTATTTTTAAATAATACATTCCTTATTTGTTTCACCACTACATACATAATAGATATTAGGACTAATACATCAACGTAATAAACGCAACGAAGCAAAGCTTCCTTGCATTAATACGTTATGAACTTATCTGCTTGCTCTTGCAACAACTTCGCGCTCTTCTTTGGATCTAGAAACAATCTTTGACACTCTTCCAAATCAGCAATCGATATTTCCTCTCTTCCGCTTTGTTGTGCAATCACCGCCGATGGAGTCATTAATTGCGCTGCGTGTCGCAAAGTCGTCTCGTCGCCAACCTCGCCTAATCTCGCCAAACTCGCTTCGTCCATCTCAATCTCTTCCACGTCCGCTCGAACCGCTAAAATTCGCACGTTTTCTTCGCTCGTGTACGGAATCGTTCGAACAATCAACAAGCGATCTAACAAATCTACCGGAATACCGTGCGGTGCCACCATCCCATCTGAGCCTTTCACTGGGCACACCCCTCTGTTCGTGGCGAAAATAACAATTGGCGCCAACTGCGACTCCAACGCTTTGTTCAAAAACGTAAAACACTCTTGGTCTAACATGTGTACCTCGTCGATAAACAGAACTCCTGGGACTAACTCTGCGATACCACTATCGATATATCTGTTCACCACGTTATTGATTTCTCTCCTTAACTTTTCCGTGATCTCGGTTTTTTTCGGTTTCATGATTTGACTCATCATTGAAATGATATCGGACCCGCCTTGCGGACGCGCGTTGGCTGCGTCTAAATCGTGCAAAGTTACATCCTGCACAATCTCTTTTCGTTTATGCACGTCGCCTTTTGGCAACGGAACGTACTCTTCTGCCTCTAAATCAAACTCGGAAGCGTACGCATCGCACCTCCCAACTCGTTTCACCGATCCCGAGTTTGCCTCCAAGTAAATCACGTCTCCCAACTTAACCTTTTCTTTCTGCATCGCGTCATAAATCGACGGATCTAATTTCAACTGTTTTGTCCCTTTCACCGTTTTCAACCCGACGACCACGCTCGTGATAACTTTCCCGTAGCCACCGGAAGTGCTCTCCGTCTCCTCGGGTGTCATTTCTACAATCTCGCCTTCGTACACTTCCTTATTCTCTTTAATTCGTAAACCAATCGCTCTTCGAAAGTTTTCCATCAACACCTCCGTCTTCTTCACTTCTTGCGAGTACACCTCCGACCCAACCATCGGGCAAAACGGTACTTTCGTCCCTAACTCTTGCGCAATGCCTAACGCCAACGCCGTCTTTCCAGTGCCCGGCGCGCCGGTGAGCAACAAGGCTCTTCCAGCCATTTTTTTCTCTTTGATCATGTCCACGACGACGCCGGAGGCTTCTCGAGCGGATTCTTGCCCGACCCATCCGGCGGCTTGCGCGACCGCGGCGCCTTTTTCGTTCAATCCAAGACCCTGTAGATGATGAGAAAGAGCGAACGAGTGAGTGCGTGTGGTGTGAAAGACAGAGAGAGAGAGAGAATTCAAAACGAACAGCCGCACGGCGACGGAAATGCATTATAGAAAAATTGACCCGTCTCAAAAAACAAAATTTTCGTCCTTCTTTCTAAAGTTCTTCTCTTCGATTATAAAACAGAAACGTGCGCGCGTGCGCATAGAAGCTTTGTTTTTTACCTTGATGTGCGTGTGCGTGGCCACTCGCGCTTTCTTCGTCGTCGATGCGACTTCGTCGATCTTCATCTTCTTTTTTTAATCGAGAGTGTGTTCGTTTGAAGAAATTTTCGTGCCCAACAACACAGAAGAACAACGAAAATTTACATTTTTTGATTTTTAGGGTTTCGGTATTTTTTTTTTGTTCGCGTCTCGGACTCAAGAGTTGAGTTTGCGAAGGCGATAAGGACTTTTCTTTTCTCCAAACAGCCGCTTTACTTCTCCTCCGCGCACGACGCGAACAAAAAGAGAGAGAGAGAGAAAGAGAGAAAGAGAGAAAGCACGGCGACGGTGAAAAGAGATGATGATGTCCTCCGTGGTTTTTCGAGCCCCGGTTTCTGCTTCGGTGAATAATAATAGTTCTAGTTTAGTCGCTTCTTCTTCTTCCAGCAGCAGCAGAATGAATGGAGGCGCTTTATCATCGCAGCGACACGTTGGGAAGAGAAGTCTCAGCGGTAACAACAACAACAACAAGACGAACAGAATGAGTTTAAATAGAAGACAACAGAACAGAACGACGATTGCAAACGCGATAACGAAGCCGGAAATTGACTGGTCGAAGCTTGGTTTTGGTTTAACCGAAACTGAGTCCATGTACGTCGCCGAGTGCACCATCGATGGGGAGTGGAAAGTTGGGTCCATTCGCCCGTACGGGAATATTTCGGTGTCGCCGTCCGCGGCCGTGTTGAACTACGGTCAAGGGATCTTTGAAGGCATGAAAGCGTTTCGAACGCCCGAGGATGAGATCGTTACGTTTCGCCCGGACGAGAACGCGAAGAGGTTCGCTGAAGGGGCTGGGAGGATGTCGATGCCCCCGGTACCGAAGGACATCTTCGAAGACGCGGTGAAGAAGGTCATCAGCGCGAACAGAGACTACGTGCCGCCGGTTGGGGTTGGGTCTTTGTACATTCGACCGTTGTTGATTGGTACTGGAGCGATTTTGGGGTTAGGTCCGGCGCCATCGTACACGTTTTTGATTTACGTCAGTCCGGTGGCTTCGTATTTCAAAGGCGGTCAGTTGACGCCGATCGATTTGGTCGTCGAAGAGGATTACCATCGAGCCGCGCCAGGCGGGACTGGGTCCACGAAATGCGTCGGCAACTACTCCCCGGTGCTGAAGGTGCAATTACAAGCGAAAAAAGAGGGCTTTTCGGACGTTATTTATTTAGACGCCAAAGAGAACAAGTACATCGAGGAGGTGTCCTCGTGCAACTTTTTCGTGGTGAAAGGCAAAACGATCGCCACTCCGTCCTTGGAAGGGACTATTTTACCCGGTATCACGAGAAAGAGCATCATCGAACTAGCCAGAGACAAGGGATACACCGTCGAGGAAAGAAAAGTTGGTTTAGATGAAGTCTTGTCCGCGGACGAGTGCTTTTGCACCGGCACGGCTGTCGTCGTCGTCCCGGTTGGCTCCGTCACGCACCGAGGTAAGAAAACCGTCTTTTGCGACGGCAAAATTGGCGCCACCGGACAAATGTTATACGATGAACTCACCGGCATCCAGCAAGGGCGGTTACAAGACACCAAGGGCTGGATCGAGCACGTCCCGAAAGATTACCACTTGTAAACACAGAGAGAGAGAGAGAAGTAAAAGGACGGCTTTGTCTCTGCCGAAACGAGTGCGCGCGCGCACTACATTTTTAAATCGACACACGCACACACACACGCACACACGTGCGTGCTTGAGAGAGAATGAATAAAACCGAACGAGTTGTAACGACGAGACGTGTGAGAAGAGATGTTTTACTGCCACTGTTTTTGTACAAACTCGCTCTTTTATACACGCGTTGTTTGATTTTTTTTTTTGGTCGTTCTCGCGCTGTTGCTTAGTATCGCCACACAGTTTTTGGAGGACATCACTCAGTAGGGCTTGTGCCTTTAAAAAGAGAGAGTTTGAGACGCAAAAATAATCCGGTTTTCTCTGCATCATCATCATCATCACAACAAAAGAAGTAATCGCGCGTTTATTTTATCTACAAACACACAACCCCGGAGAGAAAAAAAAAGGTTTTAACGCTGCGCTTACAGAGAGAGAGAGAAAGCAGAGAGCGAACAAAGATGAAGCTGTACGGCCCAACGTCTCGCTCGCACCGGATTCAAGTCACGGCGAAGTATTGCAACATTCCTTTGGAAACCGTCCCGGTGACGATGGGAGAAACCAACAAAACGGAGGCGTATTTGAAGATGAATCCGTTCGGGAAAGTGCCGATGTTGGTGTGCGACGACGAGAACGAAACCGCGGTTTTTGAATCGAACGCGATTTGCCGATATTTGTGCTCTAAGAGTGGGCAGATGTTGTACCCGAAGGAAGACTGCGGGGCGGAGTTGACGGCGAAAATCGACGGCTTTATGGATAGTTTCAATCAGCTGGACGCGAGCGGACCGGGGTGGTTGTATCCAATCATCGGGATCGGCAAAGCCAGAGGAGTGGTGTACGACGAAGCGAACGAGGAGAGAACGAAGAAGACGTGTCATTCTTTTTTGACGAGTCTGGAATCGCACTTGAAGAAGTCGATGGCAGAGAAGAGAGGCACGTTTTTAGTCGCGGAGAGAGGCTTTACGTTGGCGGATATTGTCGGCGCGTCGAGTTGCGAGAATTTGTTTTTGCACTTGATTCCGGAGAGCGAATGGGACGAAAAGTATCCGTCCGTGAAGTTTTGGTTGGAAACGGTATATGCGTTGCCGGAATGGTTAGAAGCGGTTGGTAAGATGAAGTGTTGTCAAGAACCGATGCGATGGGAAGGCGAAGTGAAAGCTTTGAAAAACTTGCCCATCGATCAAGCCGAAAATTGCAGCTGGTCCGCGGCAAAAGTACGCGACACGTTCACGTCGTTTTTTGAGAGCAAGCATGCGCACACGATCGTGCCGTCATCGCCAGTTGTCCCGCATGACGATCCGACTTTGCTCTTCGCGAACGCCGGCATGAACCAGTTCAAGCCAATCTTTTTAGGCACGTGCGATCCAAAATCACCGCTGTATACGCTGAAAAGGGCCACGGACACGCAAAAGTGCATTCGTGCCGGAGGTAAGCACAACGATTTAGATGACGTCGGTAAGGACACGTATCATCACACGTTCTTTGAAATGCTCGGGAACTGGTCCTTCGGTGATTATTTCAAAGAAGGCGCCATTTCCATGGCGTGGGAGTTGTTGACTGAAGTGTACAAAATCGACCCGGAACGATTATATGCGACGTATTTCGGTGGCGACCCGAAGCAAGGTTTAGAACCTGATTTGGAGGCGAGAGATATTTGGTTGAAGTTCCTCCCAGCCTCAAAAGTTCTGCCGTTTGATTGCGCGGATAACTTTTGGGAGATGGGCGATACTGGGCCGTGCGGTCCGTGCACGGAAATCCATTTCGATCGAATCGGGAATAGAGATGCATCGAGTTTAGTCAACATGGACGACCCGAACTGTTTGGAGATTTGGAACTTGGTGTTCATTCAATACAACCGCGAGGAAGGTGGCGTGTTGAAACCGTTGCCGAACAAACACGTGGATACCGGTATGGGTTTTGAACGTTTGGCGAGTTGTTTACAAGAACGACCGTCGAACTACGACACGGATGTGTTTCTCCCTATTTTCCGAGAAATTCAAAGAGTTACCGGTGCGGCGCCTTACACCGGTTTGTTAGGCGCCGCTGACGCTGGAGAGAAGGATATGGCGTACAGAGTTGTCGCGGATCACGTGAGAACGTTAACTGTTGCCATCGCGGACGGCGCTAGTCCTGGGTCGGACGGAAGAAACTACGTTTTGAGAAGAGTTTTGAGGAGAGCCGTTCGATTTGGACGCGAGAAATTGAACGCCAAACAAGGGTTCTTCCACAAGTTGGTACCGACGGTTGTAAAAATGCTCGGTGAAACCTTTCCAGAAATCAAGAAAGAGGAAAAAAGAGTCATCGAAATTATCGCCGAAGAAGAGGAATCGTTCGGAAAGACGCTTTTGAAAGGAATTGAAAAGTTCAAGAAAATTGCCGAAGGCGCGAGGGGTGAAAACAGAAACGTCATTTCTGGTGCCGAGGCATTTTTGTTGTGGGAATCTTTCGGTTTCCCGAACGATTTGACGGAAATTATGTGCGAAGAGAACGGTTTGACACTGAACAACGAAGAGTTTGAGCAAGTGTTCAAAGCGGCGCAAGAGAAATCGAGAATGAATTCTAAAAAAAATACCGGCGTTGATTTGTTGTTCCAAGCAGAAGCGACGGCATGGTTGGCAAATAATAACATCGCGACAACCGATGATTCGTTCAAGTACGTAGAAAACGTTCCGAAAGTGGATACTACGGTCAAAGCGATTTTGACGAGCTCGAACGGTTTCGTTCAATCCACCGAAGGACAAAGCGGGCCCTTTGGTTTGATTTTAGAATCGACGCCATTTTACGCCGAGTCTGGTGGCCAAGTCTCTGACACCGGATCTTTGAACATCAACGGCAAAGACGTATCTGTTTCCGAAGCGAAAGCGGCGGCTGGGTACATCTTGCACGTATTATCGGACGATTCCATTTCGATTTCGGTCGGCGATGCGTGCGCCGCGCAAGTTGACGTCGCTCGCCGTTCGAACATTATGCCCAACCACACGATGACGCACGTCGTTAACTTTGCCTTGCGCGAAGTCTTAGGGAATGAAGTTAACCAGAAGGGTTCTGTCGTTGACGATGAAAAGTTACGTTTTGACTTTTCGCACAACAAACCAGTCACTGCGAAGCAAATCCAAGAGGCGCAAGACATCGTCAACTCCCAAATTAAAGAAAACTTGTCGGTGCACACGAGAGAGGTGGCGTTAGCAGACGCGCAGAAAATCAACGGCTTGCGCGCGGTATTCGGTGAAGTATATCCCGATCCGGTTAGAGTCGTTTCTGTTGGTCCCGCCATCGACGATTTGTTATCCGATCCGTCCAACGAGGCGTGGGCGAAACGCTCGATTGAGTTTTGCGGCGGCACACATTTGAAAAGCACCGCGGAAGCGGAAGATTTTGCCATCATCGAAGAAGTTGGTACGGCGAAGGGCATTCGACGTATTACTGCGGCCACGAAAGGCCAAGCGAGACTTGCCTTCCAGAATGCGAAAGAGTTCATGGACATGATTGATGCTACGGCGAAAATTACTGACTTACCCGAGCTCGCCGCGCAGTTGGCATTGTTGAAAGGTTCCATCGACGACCTGGAGAAGACGATGCCGTTCGCTTCCCGCGAAAATTTGAGAGAGTTAATCGTCCGTGAAAACAAACGATACTTGGACGAAAAGAAAAAAGCCGCCGCTGAAGCCGCTGGGAAAGCCATCGAACAACTCTCGGTTATGTGCGACGAAGCCTCGTCCAAGAACGAAAACTTTCTCGTCGCCAACCTCGGCGATGGGTTGGATGCGAAAGTGTTGGGCGAGTGCGCGCAATCCGTCGCCGGAAAAGGTTTATCTTGCGCTTTGTTCGCCACAAACGACGGGAAAGCCGTAGCGTTGTGTTCGGTCCCATCTGACGTAAAGAACAAAACCAACGAGGCTAAAAACTGGTTAGATACTTGCTTGAAACCGCTCGGAGGGAAAGGTGGCGGTAAAAAAGGCATCGCTCAAGGCCAAGGGCCGAACGCGGGAGCGTTGACTGAAGCCATGGATGCCGCGACGGCGTTCGCGAAGATGTCCATTAAATAATAATAACAATAATAAATTAGATAGCAGAGAGAGAGAGAGCGGGAGATATTATTTCTATTATATTCGATTGCCATACTACTACTTACATTATACGTTCACACGTTCACACCACTCTGAAACGAACGAACCGTTAACTTTTTTCTATCCATTCGACACATTATTATTGCATTGCTCGCTCTCTCTTCTTTTCGAACACGCGTGGGAAGACAAAAAAAAAGCTACGTCCATTGCGTAACACATTCACAATAAACGTCGCGGCGATAGATAGTTACGGAAGGCATGTTTAAATCATCAAACAAGAAACCGTCGTCCACGTCCCAAATCGCCGGAGCCGGTTTACTCCATCTGCAAAAGAAACCGAAAGCTTCGGCGTTCCAATGCGCGTCGATCGCGTTTAGCTACATG
>Ga0255777_10005126_pt1 | contig 10611 bp, 6 predicted proteins | sample 101ome_15_FD_179975 | JGI IMG/M metagenome (GOLD analysis project Ga0255777, IMG submission 179975) | Coastal salt marsh microbial communities from the Groves Creek Marsh, Skidaway Island, Georgia - 101402AT metaG (version 2) | ecosystem: Environmental > Aquatic > Marine > Intertidal zone > Salt...
GTCCATGTTAAAATGTATTGAATTTTGAAATATTATATGTATTACTCCAATAAAATTTTTTATATCATACTACTAATAATTTTATAAAAAACGTGAAAATAATACAATAACAATAACCAACGCAATTGCTGGTAAAACACAACATAACACTGCAAACGTAGTGTAATCTGACTTCTCTATCAATATTAACGACTCTTGTTCTGGAAATACTCTTGAACTATTACAAAGGTCTTTTGATGTAGATGGAAGTATGGGTGTTGAATTCATTTATAGTGATAAATAATTAATTATTTCTACTATTTTCAGCAATTCTTTTTTTATATGCCTTTATTTTTTGTTCTTTGAAATGAATGCAATCTAAATAGAGTTCATTAAACAATTTACAATCAAAATGTTTGTAATCCTTCAAACAGTGTTGAACTAAACTCTGTTCAATCTCGCATAAATTATCATATCGTGACAACTGTTTTTTTTGATCCATTATTATAATATAGTATAATAATTATCTTTATTTTCTGTTTTTACGTGTTTTATTTGATGTTATTATTTTTTTACGAAAAACAGCATTATTTTCAATTGCTGTCAATAAACGTACCTGCTTCTTAGCATTCTCCAATGTGCTACATTTTGCAAACACTTTTTTCGTTTTAGGTTTATACACTTTATAACATGACTTATTGCGAACCTTGCGTATTTTATACGGCATTATATACTATTATAAGAAATAGTATCAAAAATAATATCATGAATTGTATGTTTCCATCTTAAAAAACTATGTCATTTTGAAAACTCTAATTCAAGTTAGACATATAAATATATCCATTTAATTCAGCAGCAAGTTGATAGTGTCCATTTGCTGAAACAGCAACACATCGCCATTGACGCCCTTGGAGATTCGTGTCAGTGTTTTGTGTCCATGTAACACCAAAATCAGTAGAATAATAAATAAATCCATTGTCTCGCAAAATAGACATATGACGTCCTGTTGCTGATATGGCTACATTTCTCCATGAAGAATCAATATTAACAGTTGAATCAGTAACAATGTTCCAATTGCTGCCATAATCTCTACTAATATAGATTTTACCACCCGATTCAATAGCGACCATATATTGCCCGTCAGATGTTACCGCAATATCCAGCCAATTTCTATCTTCAAATGGGTCTCCTCCAGTAAATGAATCATTAAATGTTGCTCCGTAATCACTTGATAAATAAATTGTTTCAGCAGCAATTACTTGATATTGACCATTGTACGATATAGACACTGCCATTGTAGGAAACGCCTGAATTGAATAATATAATGGACTGTCATCATTTAACCGACTCCAAGACACACCATAATCATTTGAACTGTATAAACTATCACCCGAAATCACTACTTTTTGGTATTGTCCATTAAGAGAAATAGAAACATACACAATAGTACCTTGGGTATCAAGAGCTTTTGACCAAGTATTCCCAAAATCATTTGATACATAAATACTTGAACCATTTGATGCTGTTTGATGCTGTCCGTCGTGTGTAATATTAATAGCATTTATATCAGATGCACCAATATTATAACGATATGTCCATGTTTCGCCAAAATTTGTAGATGTGAAAATATCACCACTTAAGTCAATTGCGCTTTGATATTGTCCAGTAGATGACAAGCTGCAAAAATTCCAATTACGGGCACCAAATTGTTCAGTTGCTTCAGCCGTCCAATTCAACGCATAATTATCAAATGAATATACTTCTTCGTCACTTGCTATAATAAGAATGGGAACTGTAAATGTCTGGACAAGTTCGGTATCACTATATGTGGTTATTTTGCGAACGCGATTCAATCGGTCATAATAATTTAATTGGTCATCTATTTGTTGTAAATTCTCAGGACCTGTATATAAATCAGTATTTGCACCAAGGTCAATATTCAATCGTAACGTAATTGTCATTCCTTCAGGTATGAAGATCAAATCGCCAGATTTAAACCCATCTGATACACTGGTTGATGATGTGCGATTGTTAAACATATTGCTATCAATCGCATTTTGAAGTTGAGTTTGAATATCATATAATAATAGAGAACCCGATAAATCGCTGACTAACGTACCATTAATATTAAAATCTCCACCATTTAATAAATGAACAAATGCTTCCGCGTCAAAAACGCCATTATTTACATTGAAAATATTATTAGCTAAAATAATCGGTGAGCCAAAATAAACGTTTACCGCATTCAAGAAATCACTATACATGGTTGATATTTTTCCCATTGAAACAATTGTGTCTTTATTAGTATTATTTAAAAATTCATCGGTTGTAATTTCAAGAGTATTTGCAACAGCATTTCCACTGCTCGGTATAGGTAGATTAATTATATTTTCACTCAAATCACTTACAAGACCAATTTTATAATTCAATTCGCGAACACTATATTTTACTTGAATCGCCTCTGCAACATAATATGGACGTACAGAATCTAATTGTGGTCGGTAGGTGGGAAATGTTTGATCAATAGTAAACCCACCATAACCAGGCATGGCATAAGAACTTGTATATGTGGTTGTCATTATATTAAAATATAATGATAAATTTTTTACTCCAAGTGAAACATTACCAGTAATAATATTTATACAATCACAAACAGCATATCTGTACTTACTGTATTTCTTAAACGTGGAAATGTAGATACTGTTGTTGTATTGTAATATGGTGTGGATGATAAACTTGCGTCAAATGTTGAATGAGATGTTGCTTCATTTGTATTAAATGTATTTTCGTAATATTTCAGTTCAAATTGTATTTGTATTCCATCCATAATTAATAATAAATCACCTGGAAGAAATCCATGATACATTCGCATATTTTCACGATTATTAAAAATATTGTTTTTTAATGCACTTCGTAAACTACTATTTATACCTGAAAACACAATATCTCCTTGTAAATAATAATTCTGGTTCTCATCTTTCATCTTCAGTGTGGATAAAAATTCAGTTTTGCTCATAAATCCATTGTTATCTGTATCTATATTTTGATGTATTAATTGATCGCTTAGTCCATTCATTCCAAAGTAATTATTCACTTTTCGTATAAAATCATTATAAAGTGTATCAAAACCACCTAAACTAACAATTGACTCGTCATTAGACAATACGTTTAATAAGTCTGAAGAAGTGATTGTAATACTATCATTATAAAATTTGCGATTTATATTATCGTAATTAGCATTTTCCTGTATAATATATCCTTCTTGATTTTTATATATACCCAGTTTTTCATTTAATAGTGAAGACGGTATTTTTATTTGCAACGTTTGTGTGACATCATAATAATCTGGATTATATGGTACTTGTATGGATTCAATATAATCAGTAGATTTTTCCATAAATAAACCACCAGAACCTTCAAAAACATACCTAACATAATCATAGGGCGGTGTTTGTGTCATATTTACTTATCTAATTATTTGATATTTTTATTTAAAGACGTATATAATAGTCTTATAAATCATACACTGTTTTTAAATTCAAACAGAATGAGAAATTTGCGTTATTCATATTAATAATCCTACCATATTCATCCAATAAGCGAATGTGCAGACGTTGAATATCCACCGGGCCAAAATAGCGGCGAGGTTCTGTGACAATATTGAAATCATTTTCCAATAAAATAGCAAAATATGAACCTTTCAGTGATATACGAGCCAATATATTGGCGTTCAGTATAGAATCCGAAAATACACTGACAAAATGGTTATTTACACTATTATTAAAATCATCAATCGCCAAATAAATATATCGTGTATTACTTGGCTCAATAATAGTATCAGCAATATGCGTAGTGGAACCCGTATAAAGGGTTTTGATAAATCCCAAATTTTGCCCTAATTTGGTATTTATAGGTTTGCCGTCGTGTTCATTATCCTTTCCCATACGGAAATCCATTGTAATGTCCAATATATTACTATGATTTGGATATTTTTTATTTGGTCGTATAATCACTTTTCCAGAACCAGACCCACCCGATGTAATGTCAAGAACCAACTCTACATATGAAAAGGGGTCATTTACATCAACAAGATTATTATTACCATCTAATATTTCCAATTGTCCGTTTAACACCTCTAATAAGTCTGCGGCATTATAATTACCGTCTTTCACTGTTAATATTTTTTCACTTTCAAGAATATCAGTATTATTTGAAAGGTCCTTATAAATAACTTTTATGTACAAGTAATTATTACCATATTCTTCTGTAATTCCGTAAAATGTAATTGGCAATTCTAAAGCGGATAATGTCATTGATACGACCTTGTTTATTTTAGTGGGCAACTGTAATATAAAATTACTACTGGGTGCTTTGGTATCTTTCCTGAATTTTGTATCAATATTCAAACAAGTTGTGCTTATACGATGGTTCAATGGGTTTAGAGAACCTTTAAAGAATTCACTTGTTTGTGAGTGAATAAATACACGCTCTTTATTCGGTGCAAGTTCATCTGTGCGTGGGATACTCATTTCATTATAATGTGTAGTGTCTAATTGATGATTTTTTGGAATAGTAGTAGGCTGTTTAGGTTCGCCACACTTGACATAAATTAACCAGTCACGTGCTATTTCAAGAAAGTCTATTAAATCTTTTTTAAGGCGTTTATCTACCTTTCCTGATGATAAAAAAATTTCGCGAATTTGAGCTTCTTTTTCCTCAATATCAGCAGCACTGTACTTTTGGTTTTGCTTTATCTGAAAAAAAGTCTCCAAATCACGCATATTGTAATTATTAATATCCAAATCTAAATCATTATCATTCATAATAATACAATTTATAATATAATTTATATTGACATATTAATGAACAAGTGCATACGCAATAATATTTATTGAAAAATAAATAATGTGAATATTATTTATACTAATGTCATCAAGTGATTATACATCTCTTAAAAAATATAAGGAAATACAAGGTGCTTGTAAATTAGATGACATCGGGAACCCTGTATCTCCTTCGTGGTTCAATATTACAGTAGATAAAGATTGTAATTGTGGATATACATTGGGAACAGGTCCCACAGGACCTACTGGTTCAATCGGTTTTACAGGCCCCACTGGTGCTCAAGGTATACAGGGTGATCCCGGGTTAGATAATGGTGGAATATATACAATCTTTGCTGAAGCAAATAATGGATTTGAACCATCTGGGAACGGCTTTATTTTTTCTTTTGGTGATAGTGGTGTAAATGACGTATCTGGAGGTATTATTATCGGAGCAGATAGTAGCTTACAATTTGTAGCTGTTCAATTACAAAGTGCACCAGCAACAAATGGTGTTTTAGAAATTTATAAAAACAGTGTTAGTACTGGTGTTCAACTTACCAATATTGATTTAAGTAACAATACATTTGACGTATCCTTATCCTTCAATAAAGGAGATAAATTTAATATGCTATGTGTAAGCGGTGACGGTGGAGGTAATATATTATTAAGTTCTTGGTTTAAAAATGGTGGTGTTATAGGTCCCACTGGTCCCACTGGTTTTGGTGCAACTGGTTCTCAAGGTATTCAGGGTGTTACTGGTCCTACGGGGGTTCAAGGTATTAGTGGTGAAATTGGCCCCACTGGTCCCACTGGATTTGGTGCCACTGGTTCTCAAGGTATTCAGGGTGTTACTGGTCCTACTGGTCCACGAGGTTTTCAAGGCATCCAGGGTGTCACTGGACCTACTGGTACTCAAGGTATTCAAGGTATTCAAGGTGTGCAAGGTATTCAAGGTGTGCAAGGTATTCAAGGTGTTACTGGTCCCACTGGTACTCAGGGAATTCAAGGTATCCAAGGTGTTACTGGTCCGATTGGTATTCAGGGTATCCAAGGTACTACTGGTCCCACTGGGACCCAAGGTATCCAAGGTGTGCAAGGATTACAAGGCGCCGCTGGTCCTACTGGAGCTCAGGGGTTACAAGGTGCCACAGGACCTACTGGGACTCAAGGATTACAAGGGTTACAAGGATTACAAGGGGTACAAGGGTCCACAGGACCTACTGGGGCTCAAGGATTACAAGGTATCCAAGGATTACAAGGTATCCAAGGATTACAAGGTGCCACCGGTCCTACTGGGGCTCAGGGATTACAAGGTATCCAGGGTATTCAAGGCGCAACTGGTCCTACCGGGGCTCAGGGATTACAAGGTATTCAAGGCGCAACTGGTCCCACTGGAGCTCAGGGATTGCAAGGTATTCAAGGGTTTCAAGGTATCCAAGGTGACACTGGTCCTACTGGGGCTCAGGGATTACAAGGTATCCAGGGTATTCAAGGGTTGCAAGGTATCCAAGGTGCCACTGGTCCTACTGGGGTTCAAGGTATTCAAGGTATTCAAGGTTTACAAGGTATTCAAGGTGTTACTGGTCCCACTGGAGTTCAAGGGTTTCAGGGGTTACAAGGTGCTACTGGCCCTACTGGGGTTCAAGGGTTACAAGGTGCTACTGGCCCTACTGGCCCTACTGGGGTTCAAGGGATTCAAGGTGTTACTGGTCCCACAGGATCTCAGGGGATTCAAGGACCTACAGGGGTTCAAGGATTACAAGGTATCCAAGGCATCCAAGGCATCCAAGGCGTAACAGGTCCTACTGGAGCAACAGGTCCAATGGGTTTAAACAGTGCTGTAAGTGGTTTTACATTGTATTTTGATGAAAATGAAGACCCCAGTCCGGATTACATTGGCGAACTTATTTCTACCCCTGACCCTATTGCTCCATCCACAACAAATGTATATTATTTTTCAGGTGCTACTGATTATAGCACACATTTAATTGGTCGTTTTGAAAGTACTCCATATAACTATAATACTACTGTTCCAAGTCCATGGAAATTCCAGATATATTGTAACACGAATAGTGAAAATGCATTACTTAAAATGAAAATATATTACTATGATAGCATTAATGACCCAAATACACCTATTGAAATATACGATACTGGTACTGAAATATATCGTATTCCATATAATATACAACCTCAGCGATTAGAATTTGTTACCAATATTGATTATTTTATATTTTCACATTACAAAATTCGTATAGATTTATTTGTAGAACACGAAAGTGGATATGATACTACTAATAAAACAGCTACTGTTTATTTCCGTGATAATACATTATCGAACGTCAGTATAATTGCGTCACTTGATATTGATAATTTCATTGTAGAAGGAGATATTACTGTATTAGGTAATGCTTATATGGAGCAAGATTTGAACGTAAAAGGGATTACTACATTAGAACAAACTCTCAATGTTGTTGGTGATGTATCATTGGGAGAAGACCTCTATGTATTAGGTAATGCATATGTATATGGAGAAACGGATTTATGTGGAAATGTAACAATGCAAAATAATTTACTTGTAGAAGGTACAACAGACATATGTGGAAATGTCACTATGAAAAGTAATTTACTTGTAGAAGGTATAACAGATATTTGTGGAAATGTTACGATGCAAAATAATTTACTTGTAATTGGTGATACAAGTTTAAACTCCAATGTAACTATTCAAGGGAATACAACAATGATTGGAGAACTAACCGGATCAAAAATGACAATAGATAATGTTATGATTGATGATAATACAATATCTACTACAACTGGAGATTTGATAATTACACCAGATGGTTCCAACGTAATTATCACCAAAGGTTTGATTGTTGATGGTTCAATTAACTTTACTGGTGATTTTATTAAAACAGACACGGTTGTCCGCGTTACCGAACAGTTAGATGTGTCCAATGACGGTACTGGTCCAGCACTTATTGTTACTCAATATGGTACTAATCAAAATATTGCTGTTTTCAAAAATGATACAAACGAAACTGTTGTATTCCACGATAACGGAGACATATCAATGAATTATAACTTAGATGCAGCAGGAAATTTAAATACCCAATCTAACATCAATGTTTCTGGTAATGCAGATATCAGTGGGAATTTAACATTATATGGAGGAAATTTATCAATTTCTGGGGACATTATACCATTACATAGTGATGTATATGATATTGGTAGTAGCACACATCGTTTCAAAGATTTGTATTTAACAGGAAATACAATAGAATTGGGTAATTCTACCATTAAAAGCATCGGAAACGGAAATACTGTGCAATTGCAAAGTCTTCACGTAGATGGTCGTACAGACATTTGCGGTAATACATTTATGTGGTCAAACTTGGATGTTTCTGGAGATGTTAATATTAAGGGATTATTAAAAACAGAAGATGGACTGCAAGTAACTGGTGATATTGTGTTAGAAAACTTGAATGTTTCACAAGACGCATCTTTTGGGTCTAATGTCTATGTGTTTGGTGATGTATCCCTTGGTTCTCAACTCTACGTCAAAGAAAGTGCTCGTATAGATGGTACATTAGAAGTATCAAATAATGTTGTATTGGAAAGTAAATTAGATGTTTATAAAGATGCATCATTCAGTTCTAATATGTATGTTGTTGGTGATGTATCAATGAATTCTAAATTATATGTGAAAGAAGGTACCCGTATAGATAGCACATTAGATGTATCAAATAACGTTGTATTGCAAAGCCAACTTGATACGTATGGAGATGCGTCTTTCGGTTCTAATGTCTATGTAGTTGGTGATGTATCCTTAGGTTCTCAACTCTATGTCAAAGAAAGTGCTCGTATAGATGGTACATTAGATGTATCTAATAACGTTGTATTGGAAAGTAAGTTAGATGTTTATAATGATGCATCTTTTGGTTCCAGCGTAAATATCAAGGGTTCTACTGACATATCGGGGAACCTATCTGTAATTGGAGATACAACTGTTAAATCGGCGCTCGCTGTTGAATCTACAGCAAATGTTACTGGTATTACAACACTACAAGATAAGCTTTATACGCATAATGATGCATCGTTTGGAGCTAATGTGTATGTAGTTGGAGATGTATCATTGGGTTCTCAACTCTATGTCAAAGAAAGTGCTCGTATAGATGGTACATTAGATGTATCTAATAATGTTGTATTGGAAAGTAAGTTAGATGTTTATAATGATGCATCTTTTGGTTCCAGCGTAAATATCAAGGGTTCTACTGACATATCGGGGAACCTATCTGTAGTTGGAGTTGCAACTGTTAAATCAGCACTCTCTGTTGAATCTACAGCAAATGTTACTGGTATTACAACACTACAAAATAAGTTATATACACTTGACGATGCATCATTCGGTTCCAATGTCTATGTAGTTGGAGACGTTTCATTAGGTTCTCAACTCTACGTGAAAGAAAGTGCTCGTATAGATGGTACATTAGATGTATCTAATAATGTTGTATTGGAAAGTAAAATAGATGTTTATAAAGATGCTTCCTTTGGTTCTAATGTAAATATCAAAGGTTCTACTGATATATCCGGGAACCTAACTGTAGTTGGAGATGCAACTGTTAAATCGGCACTCTCTGTCGAATCTACAGCAAATATTACTGGTATTACAACACTCCAAGATAAGTTATATACACATAATGACGCGTCGTTTGGTTCTAATGTCTATGTAGTTGGTGATGTATCCCTTGGTTCTCAACTCTACGTCAAAGAAAATACTCGTATAGATGGTACATTAGATGTATCAAATAATGTTGTATTGGAAAGTAAGTTAGATGTATATAATGATGCGTCTTTCGGTTCTAATGTAAATATCAAAGGCTCTACCGATATATCTGAGAACCTAACTGTAGTTGGAGATGCAACTGTTAAATCAGCTCTCACTGTAGAATCTACAGCAAATGTTACCGGTATTACAACACTCCAAGATAAATTATATACACATAATGATGCTTCATTTGGTTCCAATATGTTTGTGGTTGGAGATGTTTCATTAGGTTCCCAACTCTATGTTACAAACAATAGTACATTGGATGGTACATTGGATGTAACAAACAAAACAACATTACAAAATCAATTGGAAGTTTATAATGATACATCTTTCGGTTCCAACGTAAATATCAAGGGTTCTACTGATATATCCGGGAACCTAACTGTAGTTGGAGATGCAACTGTTAAATCAGCGCTCGCCGTTGAATCTACAGCAAATGTTACTGGTATTACAACACTCCAAGATAAATTATATACACACAATGACGCATCGTTTGGATCCAATATGTTTGTGGTTGGAGATGTTTCATTAGGTTCCCAACTCTATGTTACAAACAATAGTACATTGGATGGCACATTAGATGTAACAAACAAAACAACATTACAAAATCAGTTGGAAGTTTATAGCGATGTTTCCTTTGGTTCTAATGTAAATATCAAGGGCTTTACTGATATATCCGGAAGCCTAACTGTAGTTGGCGATGCAACTGTAAAATCAGCACTCGTTGTTGAATCTACAGCAAATGTTACTGGTATTACAACACTCCAAAATAAATTATATACACACAATGATGCTTCTTTCGGTTCTAATGTCTATGTGGTTGGAGATGTTTCATTGGGTTCTCAACTCTATGTGAAAGAAAGTACTCGTATAGATGGTACATTAGATGTATCAAATAATGTTGTATTGGAAAGTAAGTTAGATGTATATAATGATGCGTCTTTCGGTTCTAATGTAAATATCAAAGGCTCCACC
>Ga0255777_10005137_pt1 | contig 10600 bp, 8 predicted proteins | sample 101ome_15_FD_179975 | JGI IMG/M metagenome (GOLD analysis project Ga0255777, IMG submission 179975) | Coastal salt marsh microbial communities from the Groves Creek Marsh, Skidaway Island, Georgia - 101402AT metaG (version 2) | ecosystem: Environmental > Aquatic > Marine > Intertidal zone > Salt...
GTGGATTCCGGATGACGTGCAGTTCATCGATGAAATGCCCCACACCGCGACGGGTAAAATCCAGAAAACCGCGCTGCGCGAAATCTTTGCGGATTACTCCTTTCCGGCGTGAGCGCTGTCTTGTGCATTCTCGAGGCAATTTTGTGCATTTGTGCTCACCGCCCTGTGCAGATGAGGCCGTAACGGGGCCGTTCCCCCGCCCAGTCACTATGGTGGTTAAGTCAAGGCAATGAGCGAACAACTGCCAAAGGGCATGGATATTATTGTTCCGGTTTTTAGCGGTGAGGGAGCTGTTCGGAAGTGTCTTGAAGCGCTTTTTGCCTCGGACGCTGAGCAGGTAGCCGACGTAATACTCGTGAACGACGCATCGCCTGAGCCAGCGATCTCCTCGTACCTTCGACAGTGGGCAGACCGGCCGGGCGTGACCTTGTTGGCCCACGAAGAGAACAAAGGGTTCGTGGAGAGCGTTAACGAAGCCACTCGGATTCATCCTGACCGCGACTTTGTAATCCTGAATGCTGATACGGAGGTGTCGTCTGATTGGCTCCAGCGACTGCTGGCGCATGCCGATAGCGACTCGCGCGTGGCAACGGTAACGCCGGTCTCTAATAACGCCACCATCGTCAGTTACCCAAGAATGGGAGTGGAAAATGAGCTCCCCAGTGGGATGGACACAGCGACATTAGACGCCATTTTTGCTCGCCTCAATGAAGCTGAGTCAGTGGGCATACCGACCGGTGTTGGTTTTTGCATGTGGTTACGAAGAGCCGCATGGACCGCGGCTGGAGGCTTTGACGAAACTTTTGGTCGCGGTTACGGAGAGGAGGTTGATTTATGCTGCAAGCTCGCGCGCGACGGCTGGAAGCACGTGCTTGCCACCGACGTTTTCGTATTTCACCAAGGTGGTGTGTCGTTCGGTGAGGAGGCGGCTGAGCGAAAACGAGTAGCACAGGAGATCGTTGACGATCGCTATCCTGAGTTCCCAGAAGCGGTTCAATCGTGGATTCGGGAAGACCCCGCTATGCCTCATCGCCTTAGAGTCGACCTTGCGCGGCTCAATAAGCGGTCAGGACCCAGATGGTTGTTTGTGTCCCACAACTTCGGTGGTGGAGTGCAACAACATATTGACGATCTGGCGTCATTGATACGTGATGAGCTCGACGGCAGTGTATGGCTCCTGCAGCCTCGAGATGATGCGAGTGTACGATTGCGATGGCTGGATGAGAGTGCCGATTTAGACATTCCCATTCCGCACGATCAGCTATCGCAGGCTACCCAGCTATTTGCCGCTCAATTTGGCATTCAGCGGCTCCATTTCCATCACTTTGCTGGATTACCCCAAGCCGTATTAACGCTTCCTAAGCACCTTGGAATACCGTTTGACGTTACTTTCCACGATTTTCACAGTGTGTGTCCGCAAACGCATTTCATTACCCGCGAGGGTCGGTTCTGTGGGCGCCCTGATCAAGAAGTGTGTGGGAGTTGTGTCGCTGATCGCCCCAATTCATGGGGTTTGGATATCAATACTTGGCGCACCCTTTTTGAGAATTGGTTGAAAACGGCTGACCGGTGTATTTGTCCCGCTGAGTCGGTCCGCGATATTGTCACTGAATATTTTCCGTCACTGCCGATTGAGGTTTGGCCGCATCCCGAGCGGTCGCTACAGATATTCGAGGGGCACTTGGATCGCTCCTTGACGCGTCGCAAGTTTGCATTGATTGGAGGCCTCTCCGACGTCAAGGGGCTTCATCGCCTAAAACAAATCGCCAGAAATTCACTCGATTCTGACGCGCCGATTGAATTTGTCGTGTTGGGTCGTACCCAAGCGCCATTGGGCGCTGACGCGCCCAATAATATTACGGTTACCGGGCAGTTTCTTTACGACGATCTTGCCAACTTGCTGGCGCGGGAACGGCCCGATGGCGTGTTGTTTTTGTCCATAGTCCCGGAGACCTATAACTACGCGCTGTCTGCCGCCTTGGCGACCAACTTACCCATTTTTGCTCTGGATGCCGGCGCCATTGGTGAGCGTCTAAAAGGTGTTGATAGTGCCACTGTGCTGCCTCTTGATGCGTCGAATCAGATGATTCTTGATGCGCTTGAGCAATCGGTAAGTTGTTACAAGGTTGGCACTGAATTGCCTTTGCGAACGACTCAATGGGCGTCTCCGGCGGACTACATTATGGCGCTCAATTCACCGCTGGGTGATGCCGAGACTTCTGAGTTTGAGCCCGAGCCCGCTGCTCAGTGGGACTGGGTGGTTGCCTTGAAAAAATCTTCTCCCCCACTGCGACCAAAAGAGAGGAGTATTTCGGAGCTTTTGGAGCAATCGCTGGATTGTGGGTTGGTTGAAGCGACGGCGCAATTACGAGCGCAGGCGCTCCAGAACGAGCGGCAATTGGGCGAACGAAATGCTCACGTCGACGCCGCTGAGAGAGATATTAACGATCTCAAGAAGACCATAGAGGACTTGCAGGTCGCGTCTGAGCGTGAAGTTAACGATCTCAAGAAGACCATAGAGGACTTGCAGGTCGCGTCTGAGCGTGAAGTTGAGGATCTTAAGAAGACCATTGAGGCCTTGCAGTTAGCGTCTGAGAGTGAAGTTAACGATCTCAAGAAGACCATTGAGGCCTTGCAGTTAGCGTCTGAGAGTGAAGTTAACGATCTGAAGAAGACCATTGAGGCCTTGCAGTTAGCGTCTGAGAGTGAAGTTAACGATCTGAAGAAGACCATTGAGGCCTTGCAGTTAGCGTCTGAGCGTGAAGTTAACGATCTGAAGAAGACCATTGACGCGCTGAAAGCGGCCCAAGCTGATGAAGTTCACCATCTTCAGAGTGTGATTGCCGAGACTACAGAGGCATTGCAGTCGCGAGAAATTCAACTATCGAGCCTAGTAGAAAAGCATTCAGCCCTGCAGGAATTGCACGCCCAACAATCAGAACATCTGGCCGAGCGAGAGCGCTTGATTGCTGCATTGGCAGATCGGGTGAGAGAGTTCGAGACCAGTACTTTCTGGAGAATGACTGCGCCGGCCAGAGCATTGGTTATCTCATCACGGCGCATATTCGCGAGATTGAAAAGGCGCTACGACTTGGCCAAGCGACTGCCGGTATTTATCCGTTATCACTACGGCCTTGGGGGCTGGCGCGCAGTAGTTCAAGCCGCTGATCGGCGTCTACGGTGGCGACGAAAATCGCACGCGTCTGCACTCGTGACAGGACCGGCAGCTCTCGGGCCCCAGGCTTCTCTGGATAGTCCAATTCATTTTTCTTCTCACTCCGAACCCATTGTGTCGATCGTGGTTCCGACTTATGGAGAACATGACGTCACCAGAAGGTGCCTCGCCAGCCTAGCGGCTGACACTGAGGGTACGGCTAGCGAAGTGATTGTTATTGACGACGCTTTTGTGGAGCCGTTTGACGCCGACTCGATGCAGATCGCGGGGCTCAAACTCATTCGTAATGAAACCAATTTGGGTTTTCTGCGTTCGTGTAATCGTGCCGTGGCTGTTGCCAGTGGAGACTTTGTGCTGTTGTTGAACAACGACACGGTTGTGCATTCAGGCGCGATAACTTCCCTACTCGCGACCTTTGAACAGTTCGACAACGTGGGTGCCGTATGCGCGCAATTGCGCTTCGAAGATGGCTCGCTTCAAGAGGCAGGCGGCATCGTATGGCGCGACGGCTCTGCCTGGAACTGGGGTCGCGGGGAGGATCCGGCTGACCCGCGGTTTTGCTACCCCCGCGACGTGGACTATGGTTCAGCTGCGGCCCTCATGGTCCGTCGATCGCTGTGGCAGGACATTGGTGGTTTCGACGAACGATTTGCGCCGGCTTACTACGAAGATACTGATTTTTGCTTTGCGGTCCGCCGAGCTGGACAGCGGGTGGTGTATCAGCCGCAAGCGGTGATCACGCATTTCGAAGGTGTGTCACATGGTACCGACACCGGTGCGGGTATGAAGGCCTACCAGGTGACGAATCAGGGGCGTTTCGCTGAAAAGTGGAGCGGCGCATTAGCCGACCACCGCGCTAACGGCGTTGAGCCGATGCTGGAGCGAGACCGCAACGCTGTCGCGCGCGTGCTCTGGGTTGAAGCTTGCCTGCTCACACCCGACCAAGACTCAGGATCTCTTCGAACTATTCGTCTGCTACGCATTCTTGTGCGCATGGGGTGCAAGGTCACTTTCGTTGCGGACAATCTCGACGGCGCTGAACCCTACCGCAGTCAATTATTAAGCGAGGGGATTGAAGTTATTCATGCGCCTTATTTTTCCAATGTCGAGGCTTTTTTGCGCCGACATGGATCGGAATTCGATGTGGTGACGCTCTGCAGGCACTACATCGCGATACAACACATCGGTACGGTTCGGGAGGTTAATCCGCGAGCCAAGATTTGGTTTGACACCATCGATCTTCACTATTTGCGACTGCGTCGACAGTTTGAGCTTGATGGCAAAAAAAGCACAAATAAGCAGGCTGAGCTGGCTTATCACGAGGAGATGGCGGTGATAAAGCAAGCCGACATCACGGTGGTAGTCAGTGAGGTAGAGGTCGACGAATTGTCGCGCGAGGCACCGGTAGCGAACGTGATCGTTGTTAGCAACATTCATGAGATTCGTGAGACTGAGATCAAACGGGTTGATAGGCGGGGCGTTATGTTTGTGGGCGGATTCCAGCATCCTCCAAATGTAGATGCCGTCGAATACTACGTAGAGCAAATATGGCCGGTGTTTCGCAAGTTATGCCCCGATGTCCCCACGTATGTCATCGGTAGCCGGATGCCCGATCGGCTGCGCCAGATGGGGGTGGAGCATGGCTTGGAGATGCTTGGCTTTGTCGAAGACCTGACGCCGTACTACGATACCTGTGCGCTTTCCATAGCACCTCTTCGTTACGGGGCAGGGGTAAAAGGCAAAGTCAATCAAGCACTGAGTTTTGGGCTACCGGTAGTGGGTACCCCCGTTGCCCTCGAGGGAATGGGCTTGGTTCATCGGGAGCACGTTTTGATAGAAAGTGAGCCAGAATCATTCGCGGCAGCTATGGCGGAGGTGTACTCGGATGACAGCCTGTGGTGCCAGCTATCTCGCAATGGACGATTGTCTTTAGAAGGTCGGTTTACGCCAAAGGTCGCACAAGACGCCCTGAAGTCTGCCCTTGCAGAGTTCTTTTAAATATAAAAATCAGTGGTTTTTCTCGCCAAGCTGCCGGCGCTTGCAAACCGCCTCGAATAAGGCGACGTCTTGTTGATTAAACCAATGTAATTGCTCCCAAGTGGTCTCGCTGATCTGCGAACGCAAGTTTTCCAACTGTTGCTCCAGCGATAGACCAAAATCAGGTGCTCCAACGTTCTCAGTAACCCGTTGTTGGTAATCCAAGTGAATGCCAGCAGCCGCCAAAGTGGGAATGAAGGAAGCGACATCCTGGTCAAAATACTCAGTGCGCCCCACGCAGGGCACTTCCGATAAATTTTTTAAGGCGGCATCGAGATCATACAAGGGACGGCCATCAGTATTTACGCCCATTGGTGGGCTATTGGCTTCTCTGCACAGTAGGTTGGTTTGTAGGTTACAGATTTGGAGGTGGTTGGGGTGGCCGGCAACCAGTTTGTCAAACCATGCCTCAAAGCCTTGCAGGGGCGAGTGCGATCGAGTCAGGTCTTGGCGGTGCTCATGCAAAAATACAGAGCGGATCCGAAGGATAGGGTGCCTAACAAACACGACTGGCAGGGCAAGAAATTGGTCGGACACGGGCGCTGGCAGGGAGATTTGATGAGAGGAGAGGGAGGCCAGAGTCGGGTTGGACTCTATCACCTTGGTGAGGTCTTTCTGGCTAATGCATGACGATTCGGTGGGGCCATCGAACGAGAGATGATGTTGACCAAAGTTATTGATCAGGATCCGCTCAAAGCTAGTGCCAGCAGTCTTGAAGATATGGTAGTGACAAATAAGGGTTCTGGTGGTCATTGGCGTATTATGAGCGCACTGCCTTTATGGCGAGAAGTTACTCCCTCATCTTATCAGGCGCTGGCATTGGGGTAATAAAAGTGGGTGACGCTGGTTGTTTGGGCGCTTCCCAGTGTGGTCTAAGTACTGTTGCTCCTTCCAAAACGCCCTTTGCGGCGACCCAAACCCTCCCAAAGTCTTCCCGTTGCTCGAATGTGAAAACTTCGCCGATGAGAAACTACAAGCGGTGTTACAGTGATCTATCACGCGAGCGGCTAGGAATAAGCTTCGTTTCCGGTCCGTCATCGGACGTATCAGTGACAGGTTTATTGTAAGCGGCGGATTGAGGAGCCACATTTTGGAAGCGGCAGAATCGACAAGACCCGACGTCACGCTACCCGGCTTTGGGGAGCAGCTGGTCTCTGCAGGATTGTTGAGCGATCGTGACCTCGAGCGCGCACGAGTCGCGAAGCGAGAAATGGGTTGTATGCTGGGCGAGGCGCTTGTGCGCTTGGGCTTGGTGGCAGAGTCAAACGTCGCCAAATTTTTGGGCGAAGAACTTGGCGTTGCGGTCGCAGACAAGGGTGATTATCCCGAGGAACCCGCGTTGCTTGACTCGGTGCCCGAGCATTTCTTACTCAACAATAATGTCGTACCGCTCTCGCAGACTGATGATCGTCTGGTGTTGGCGGCACTCAGACCTCAAGATGATTTCATCAGAAAGGCCTTGCGATTGGCCACGGATAAGGAAATCGAGCTGTGCCTCGGCATGGCTGCAGATATTGAGTCGGCCCTCGAGCGATATTGCCAGACTGAAGAGGAGGATGCGCTCGACACCTTTGGCGCCTTCGACGTTAACGACGACGAGTTTGTGGAGCATCTCAAGGACCTCGCCAGTGAGGCGCCCGTTATTCAACGGGTGAATCAGATCATTCAGCGCTCTCTGGACATTGAAGCTTCCGATGTGCACCTCGAGCACTTTGATGACGGCCTGCGGCTGCGCTACCGCATCGATGGCGTGCTGCAGGAGGCTAGTCAGATCACCGATAGCAACTTGTCGGCGGCTATCGTGTCGCGAATCAAGTTGCTGGCCAATTTGAATATCGCCGAGCGACGGTTGCCTCAGGATGGCCGCATTATGATGCGGGTGAAGGGGCACGAGCTCGATCTTCGTGTATCCACGCTGCCCACCGTTCACGGTGAGGGAATTGTGATGCGGGTGCTGGATCGCGAGAGTATTCGCCTGGACCTCGCTGATATGGGTTTCAGTGAAGACACCTTTGCATCCTACAAAGAATTACTGAAGCGGCCTCATGGCGTACTGTTGCTGACAGGCCCAACCGGCTCGGGAAAGACCACCACGCTGTATGCCTCGCTGTCGAATATGGATTCAGACACCATGAAGGTCATTACGGTGGAGGATCCCGTCGAATACCAGTTACACGGGATAAACCAGATACCCGTGCACAGTCAGATTGGTCTGACCTTTGCCCGGGCTTTGCGGTCTATTCTCAGACAAGATCCCGACATCATTATGATCGGGGAAATGCGCGATACGGAAACGGCTCAAATCGCCGTGCAATCAGCCCTGACCGGCCACTTGGTACTCTCCACTCTGCACACAAATACCGCAGCCGGTGCGATTACCCGCCTCGAGGATATGGGGGTAGAACGTTTCTTGATCACCGCCGCTGTGAACGGCGTGTTGGCGCAGCGACTGGTGCGCAAGCTGTGCTCCGACTGCAAGACGGCGGTGGATTTGCCGCCCGACGTTTTAAAGAAAACCGGTCTCGAGCCTTTCATGGCATCCGGGAGTCAGACAATTTTTGAGGCCGCGGGATGCGAAACCTGCAAACACACCGGTTACCGCGGCAGAATGGCCATCCATGAACTTTTTGTCTTGGATGCCACAATCCAGCGCGCGGTGCTCAACGGTGCAGATGCGCACCAGCTCAGAGAGCATGCCCGCGCTCGCGGCATGCGCACGTTATATGAGGATGGATTGCGCAAAGTGGCGATGGGTTTGAGCTCGCTGGATGAAGTACTCCGTGTGACCCAAGACCAGAGCGAGGAGGCGGGTGATGATCTGGATGCCGCCTAGCGTTCGCACACGAGTGGCTGGTTAATCCATGCCCGCTTTTCGCTACAGGGCAGTTGGTCAGACGGGCAGCATCGATACCGGTGTGTTGACTGCGCGGGATCTGGCGAGTGCGCAGCGCCAGCTCCGCGCGCAACGCCTGACCCCGCTGTCTGTCTCACCCACCGCTGAGGTGGCGCAGCCACGAGCGAGCGGCGGCAAAGAGTCACTGGCGCTTCCCGACGCTGAAACCGCGCGCTCTCTTTTGGGTAAAGTATCCAATGGCACCCGGGTAAAAAAAGGCAAGAAGCGCTTTGATCGGGAGGACGTGCTTCGCTTCACCGCCGAGATGGCGGTGCTGCTCAACGCCGGGCTACCCCTCGACCGCGCGATGAGAGTACAGATTGATTCCGCCGCCGATGGCGCTCAAAAAACGCTGCTAGAAGAGCTCCTTGAATCCCTCAAGGGAGGAAAGGCGCTAAGTGCCGGATTGGAACAGCGTCCGGACGCGTTTAATCACTTTTACGTGAACATGGTGCGTTCGGGAGAGGCCAGTGGACACCTATCTGATGTATTGCGCGAGTTGTCAGCGTATCTCGAGCGAGCCAAGGCGGTCCGGGCTTCCGTGATCTCTGCCCTCATCTACCCGGCCATTCTCGCTGTCGTGGCGGTGGTGTCCGTTTTTGTCATGCTGGGATTTGTGGTTCCAGAATTTGAAGCGTTGTTTGAAGATATGGGGGAGTCCCTGCCACTGCTAACTCAGGCCATAGTGGGTTTGGGTGATGTGGTATCTGCGTGGGGCTGGTTGCTGGCTTCACTCTCGTTGGCGACCGTGTGGTGGGCGCGGCGTTGGTCTGCCACCGCCAAGGGTCGTGAATGGATCGATCTCAAAAGCCTGACGCTGCCGCTGGTCGGCTCTATTACCTTGAAATATGAGGTGGCCCGGTTCGCACGCACCATGGGTACGCTCCTGCACAACGGGGTGGCGATGTTACGCGCGACGGATATTGCAGTGGGCACCGTGGGTAATAGCCTTATCAGGGCGTCGCTGGTGGAGTTGCCGCAAATCATCAAGCGTGGAGGGCGTCTGTCGCAAGCACTGGATGCTCGCGTATTTTCGCCGGCTGCTCTGCAAATGGTGCGCGTCGGAGAAGAGTCAGGCAGCCTCGACAGGATGCTGCTGGAGTTAGCGCAGGTTTACGAATCGGAAGTTGAAGATGAGGTGAAGCGCGCCCTGACATTGCTCGAACCCGCGCTGATTCTGGGGATGGGCGGTATTATTGCCATCATTATCATGGGTATCTTGATGGGTATCCTGTCCGTCAATACGCTGGTGATGTAACACCGCCAATTCACTCATTAAAGGGCTAGACACTATGGTGCGATTTCAGACGTCGACGCGGTCGCAGCGAACAGAGCGCCGGATCACAAAACCTCGCGGCTTTACGCTGGTGGAATTACTAGTCGTGCTGGCCATCCTCGGTATGCTGGCGGCATTGGTCGGTCCGCAGGTACTCAATCAGCTAGGTGGTGCTAAATCTAAGTCTGCCCAAATACAAATCAGGGATCTTGAGCAGGCACTCGAGCTGTATAAGCTCGATGTGGGCCGATTCCCAAACAATGGCGAGGGTCTCGAGGCTCTGGTCCGCTCACCCAGTAATGCGCGTGGCTGGAATGGGCCGTATCTGCGGAAAGATGAAATCCCTCTGGACCCCTGGGGGAATGAGTACCAGTACCAATTCCCCGCTGATACTGCGGCAGGGTATGAGTTAATTTCTTTGGGCTCTGACGGTAGGGCTGGTGGCACTGGCGAGGCGGCGGACGTCAGTAGCTGAGGCTATGCCAGTGTCTATGCCGGTGCGAGGTTTCACGCTGTTGGAGCTGATGGTTGTGTTGGTCATCGTCTCCTTACTGGCAGTAGCCATCGGCGGGTCAGCCGGGACATTTTTTTCGACCATGGAATATCGGGATGCCGTCAGGGAGCTGTCTTCAGCGGCCAAAAAGGCAAGGCTGCAATCTCGGTCTCAGGGTAAGCCTATTGATTTGGTTGTCGACCCTACCCTCAATCGCTTTGCTCTGACTGAGCAGCCCGAGCGCCTCGTTGCCAGTGACTACCAGATGCTGGCACAGGACTTAAGCATTGGACTGGTTTTTGCCGCCGAGATCAGTCCGGGTGCGAATCTAGGTGCAATCAGGTTTTATCCGGAGGGCGGGTCGTCGGGTGGGGAGATTTCGATACAACGTCCGTCGGGGGCCGGCACACGACTAGTCGTGGATTGGCTAATTGGGGACGTCCAGCAGGAGCCTTTGTGAAGAACGGTGAAGGGCGGTCAGCGGGTTCAACTGCTTCGGGCTTTTCTTTGCTGGAAACGCTGGTGGCGCTGGTTATTTTGTCGCTGGCACTGGGGGCGCTGTATCAGGCGGCGGCGGGCGCCACTCGGAATATTCGCGTGGCAGAGCAGTACACCCGCGCGGTCGCCCTCGCCGAGTCGATGCTTTCCGCCCATAGCTACGTAGTGGATCCGAATATGAATCTTGATGGAGAGTTTGGCGAGTTCTCTTGGCAGGTACTGTCCTGG
>Ga0255777_10005148_pt1 | contig 10588 bp, 12 predicted proteins | sample 101ome_15_FD_179975 | JGI IMG/M metagenome (GOLD analysis project Ga0255777, IMG submission 179975) | Coastal salt marsh microbial communities from the Groves Creek Marsh, Skidaway Island, Georgia - 101402AT metaG (version 2) | ecosystem: Environmental > Aquatic > Marine > Intertidal zone >...
ATTCAAGAAAAACTCGAACTTCAGGAGCGATTGGCCGATGCAGAATTAGCGAGCAAGCGCTTGCAGATGAATCCTCATTTCCTCTTCAACGCCCTGGATGCCATTTCGAATTTCATCTTTAAAAATCAGCCCAAGGATGCGGTGCAGTACATGGGAAAATTGGCCAAAATGATGCGCCTCACCCTCGACAGTTCACGCAGTACCTCCATGGTTATAGCGGATGAAAAGGAACTCATCGAGAAATACCTTGACCTCTGCATCTTGCGTTACGGTACCTTCAAAACTTCCGTCGAAGTGGACGATGATTTAGACCCATACGATTACCACGTGCCGCCAATGCTCGTTCAGCCGTTGGTGGAAAATGCCGTGCAGCATGCCATTCGGCCTTTGTTGGCGGAGGGTAAGGAGGGCAGTATTAGGGTCCAATTCTCACTTCAAGGCCCATCCGTCCAAATCACCATCACCGACAACGGCTCGGGTTTTGACCCCGCGCAAAAAGCCTCAAAAAGTCACGGTTTGGCCATCATTGAAGAACGCCTACACCTACTCTCTAAAAAATATGGCGGCGAGTTCTCGTTGCGCTGCAGCAGACTGGGCGAAGAACATTCACCCGATGGAATGCAGGTTTCACTCATTCTGACTATGGAAAATGACGGCTAACCCGTACATTAGAATTAAATCTTAACCGCCCATGCGTGCACTCTTGTTAGACGATGAACGTCCCGTTTTGGAGGCCCTTCAAGCGAAGCTCAACCTCTTCTGTCCAGAGGTAGAAGTCGTTGCATTGTGTCAAACCGTGAAAGAAGCACTAGAAGCACTGGACGAGGAAGATGTCGATGTCATTTTCTTGGATGTCAACCTCAATGGCGAATCCGGTTTTGATCTGATCGAACAGTGGACAGGTGGCGATCTCCCGGGTTTGATTTTCACTACCGCCCACGATGAGTTTGCCATTCAAGCGATCAAGCATGCGGCATTGGATTACCTTTTAAAGCCTATCGATGCGGAAGATTTAGTCAAGGCCGTACGAAAGGCAGGGGCTTCAAGAATTCCTGCCCAGCAAGCAAATATTGCAGCTGCGGCATCGAAGGAGGCACCGAAAAAATTGGTCATCCCTACCACAGAGGGAATGTACATTCTCAATGTCAATGAGATTGTCCGTTGCGAAAGCAGTTCAAACTACACCCAGTTTTTCTTGAAGAACAAAACCTCTGTACTCGCGTCGAAGACGATGAAGGAGTATGAGACCTTGTTACGTCCTGCTGGGTTCGAACGAGTGCACAAGAGTCACCTTGTTAACCTAGAAATGGTGAGCCGATACGTAAGCGCCGATGGTGGATATCTGTTATTGCATGATGGGTCTACGGTTCCGGTGAGCAATAGGAAGAAGGAGCTTTTGATTTCTCACTTGAAACGATTGTAGATGCCTACTCAATATGCACTTACTTACTATCTAGGCAGCTCTATTCTGGGCAGCTTGCTCTTGTCGGTATTAGTTTTTCTGTTGAGCAACATACCTAATGGCACGTTTAACCTTGACGGAGCTGGATTCGTATTCTTAATTAGTTGTGGAATCGCGATGGTTGGTTCATTGCCCTTTCATGCGTGGTTGAATTGGGTGTGGTACAAAAAGGTAGGTAGTAAGCCGTACGAAGATTTTTTTCAATCATTCCTTCGCAAGTATTGGGTGGGGAGTACGCTCTGTCTTATACTCCTTTATGTCGCGTATATCGTTTATTTTATTCTTGAGATTCAAGAAAACGGAGGGGATCCAATGGGCTTTATGAAGGCCGTGAACATCATACCATTACTTATACTCTGGATCTCCTATGTGCCTTTAGGATGGTGGGTCATCAAACGATTAAAAGTGGCGATGCAGCCTAGTGAAACGGACGTTTAATACGCCACCATAGTCTTTTGTACCATGGTGCTTTTTTAATGACAACTATGCCTAATGTTGCCTCTACTAGACCCACTTCCCTAGAAATATTCATAGGAACCACCTTTTCAAATTCAGTCAACGAATGTACGGGTGGATCAAAATGCCATATTTGATCTTCATAGCCTATCATTGTAATGCGCAATTGATCCACAGAAGTGCTATCAAATAAAGAGTGAGGTATAGCGTAGTGCCCGTCAAAATCTACAAGAGTGCTGTATACTATATCACCCTTCGAGTATAATAGGACTGTTGTAAAAGGAATGGGTTCATTCGTTTCTAAACTATATACATAACCTTTGAAATGCGGTTTAGTGGTGTCTACTGACGCAATACTGATCGGTTCCACAGTAGTAGCTTCCCGAGGGGTACAAACTGTAGTTTGAGAATTTGAATCTTGTGCGGTTAAAGGCGTGCTGATACTTAATGCAAATGCCGCGGCAATACCCATGGGCATGCGTTTTTCTTTTGGCGTTGAGATGAGTCGATTGAGTTGGTCAGCACGAAATTGGCCACAGATTTTTCCCTCTTTCTGATACGCCTTCCATATTTCTTTATCCGAGGACTGCGTGAAGTCTACAATGCATTTTTCACATACATCGCAGTGACGACCGCCGGGAACTGGGGTCATATTATGCCAGCTTTCTCCGCATGGCTCAGGGATGGAAATATTGATGGGGCTTCGCATACCTAAAAGGTAGCGAAAATTGTGCCTTATTTAGTGTACTTCGCCTTAACCTCTTCAGCGCCTTTGAGCACCTTCTCTTTCAGGCTTTCTTTATAAGCTACAATACGCTCTAAAACCGCTGCATCCGAAGAACCCACAATCTGTGCAGCAAGGATGCCTGCGTTCTTGGCACCATCCAATGCTACCGTAGCTACAGGAACGCCGCCCGGCATTTGAAGAATAGAAAGTACGCTGTCCCAACCGTCGATCGAATTTGAACTGTGTACCGGAACACCTATTACTGGAAGCGGGCTAACGGAAGCCACCATACCTGGGAGGTGTGCTGCACCGCCGGCACCGGCAATGATCGCTTTAATGCCTCTTTTGTGCGCATTCTGACCGTAATCCATAAGCTTCTCTGGCGTGCGGTGGGCACTGACGATATCAACTTCATAGGCGAGGCCTAATTCGTCCAATACATCGATAGCTTGTTGCATAACTGGCAGGTCTGAAGTGCTGCCCATAATGATTCCGATCATGACTATTTGCTTTTGACCAATATACTATTCTTTGCCCATTCGGCGCGCGCGCGCGCTTCATCTCTATCTTTTGCCACTACCGTGACGTGTCCCATTTTACGGAAAGGACGTGTTTGCGCCTTGCCGTAAATGTGAATGTTTACCCCTGGTTCTCCGAGCAACTCGTCGTATCCCTGATACACTACATCCCCGCTATACCCTTCTGCACCTACTAGGTTCGCCATCACGCCCGCTGCTTTCAGCTCTGTAGAACCTAAGGGCAGATCAAGGACGGCGCGAACGTGCTGTTCGAATTGGCTCGTGTAACAAGCTTCAATCGTGTGGTGCCCGCTGTTGTGCGGACGCGGGGCTACCTCGTTCACTAAGATCTCTCCGTTGGGAGTGACGAACAACTCGACTGCGAGTAGTCCGCAGATATCGTAGGCTTCCGCAGTGCGAATGGCAATATCATTTGCCTTTTGCTGCATTGTTTCGTCCAAAACGGTAGGACAGAGTACGTATTCTACTTGGTTCGCCGTAGGGTGGAATTCTTGATCTGCTACAGGGAAGGTCTTCACCGCGCCACTTTCGTTGCGGGCGACAATCACACTTACTTCTAGTTCAAAGTCCACAAATGCTTCGAGCATGCCCGGGGCATCTGGGATATGTTGCACATCTTCTTCGCTGCGGCAAACTACCACGCCAAAGCCGTCATAGCCACCAGTGGCAGCCTTCCAAACAAATGGGATGGGCCAACGGTCGCGAGCAGCTTCAAATTCAGCCTTGCCTGAGACCATCTCAAAACGTGAGGTGGGGATATTGTGGTCGGCGTAGAATTGTTTTTGCTTGGTCTTGTCCTGGATGAGCTCGAGGCTATCTGGGTTCGGATGTACCTTCTTGCCTTGGGCGCGAAGGTCTCTCAACGCTTGTACGTTGACGGCTTCAATCTCAATACATACGGTATCACAATCGGCAGCAAATGCCATGACGGTATCGTAATCTTGAAGTGAGCCTACTTGAAATTCGTTGGCTCCAAACTGTGCTGGGGCGTCGGGAGAGGGATCGAGCACTTTCGTGCGGATGTCAAATTTACGGGTGGTGTAGAGCATCATTTTGCCCAATTGGCCCCCGCCTAAAATTCCCAATTTATAATCTGTCGAGAAGATATTCTTTGCCATTCGTGCCCCATTGTTTGTGGCAAAGGTAGTTAATCTGCAGGGTCTATGCGGGCGACCAAGGGGATGGTATATAATCTTTTATTCCCAAGATCCATGACGAGTGCTCTGGTTCGGCGACGTTCTTGGTAGCGGAAGTGGCGCGTTTTGAAGTGAAATTCATCGCCAGGCGCCAAATCTTGTAATAGTATCTGGTCGTCCTCGCCATCGAGCTGTAACAAGATGCTCTGTAGACTTGGATCACCACCCACAGCGCTTTTCGGGCGTGCTGCATGGTGCAGAATTGCCTTTTTATATGCCTCGGGCCAAGGATGTGCCTCGGCTAGCGAAATCAACAGTGCTCCGAAGCATTGTTTCCATTCTTTGCCGTGTGGAGCGGCCCTGCGGCCATACTTTTCCCAAGTAATGAGGTGGGCAAGTTCGTGAACGAAGGTGGTGAGGAATTGGTAAGGGCCTAAATTCCCGTTCATGGTAATGCTCGAGCGCTTCCCCGGCTTTGGCGGCCTGAAATCACCGAGTTTACTCTTGCGGGGACGAGTGATTTTGAGATCAAAATCATAGGGCGCCGTCCAGGCTTCCATCAATGGCAGCACATCACCCGTAGGCAGCAGCGGTTGGATGATGCTGAGGTCCATTTACCCTTTAGTAGGTTGTTCTACAGGTTGTTGAGAGAACGATGGGCAATCGCAATCTTTCGCGGTACCGCAGCTGCTCAATGCCAAGGCAAAAAGGGCGATACAAATAGTGGCAATTCTCTTCATAACATAGGAGTTTGTCCTTCAAAGAAACTGTAAATTAGCCATATGATCACGAACTTTTTTGAAGGAATGGGTGCTTATGTGCTGCTGATGACAAAAGTCTTCCGCAGACCCGACCGTTGGCGACTATTCATGCGCGCTTTGGTGCAAGAGATTCGTTTGTTGGGGCTTGATTCCATAAGTATTGTGGTCATTCTAAGTGTTTTCATGGGTGCGGTTGTGACCATTCAAACGGCCTTCCAGCTCAGCGATGACCCGCTGATCCCCACGTATTACATTGCCATGGCGACCAGAGAGAGTATCACTCTTGAGTTTAGTCCTACTGTGGTAAGCTTGATTTTAGCGGGTAAGGTAGGGTCTAATATTGCCTCAAGTTTGGGTACCATGCGGGTCTCAGAGCAAATAGATGCTTTGGAGATTATGGGGGTGAACAGCGCAAGCTTTCTGATTTTACCGAAGGTGACTGCACTCTTATTGTTCAATCCGGTACTTATCATTTTATCTCTTTTTCTAGGTCTATGGGGAGGAGCGATGGCAGGTGATTTACTAGGATTGGTTCCTTTTGAAGAGAGTATCATGGGCTATAGGTTAGAATATATCGTCTTTGAAAACGCCATTTATGGATTGATCAAGGCCACCGCCTTTGCCTTTATTATTGGCAGTGTGAGTGCATATTCAGGGTATTCGGTTAAAGGCGGTGCCGTTGAGGTAGGAATAGCCAGTACCAACGCTGTGGTTCGCTCGTGTTTAGCAATCATTTTGGCGAACTATTTGTTGACAGATTTAATCCTTACCAGATGATTCAAGCCAAAGGCATCGTAAAGAGTTTTGGTGAGAACCACGTACTCAAGGGTATTGATGTTGATTTTATTCAAGGTCAAACAAACTTGATTATTGGTCGTTCAGGTTCGGGTAAAACGGTCTTCCTAAAGACCATTCTAGGACTCTTTGAACCGGATCAGGGCGCCATTCAATATGGGGATGAGGTACTCGGAGAAATGACCAAAGCACGTCGTAAAACCTTACGTCAAGAGATTGGAATGGTTTTCCAAGGCGGTGCATTGTTCGATAGCATGACAGTGGCTGAAAACATTCGCTTTCCGCTTGAAATGTTCGCAGCGATGACTGAGCAGGAGAAGGACGAGCGTGTGAAGTTCGTGATGGACCGCGTGCGCCTAGAAGGTGCGGCGGATAAATTTCCTAGCGAGATTTCTGGAGGGATGCAAAAGCGTGTGGCTATTGGTCGTGCCATCTCCATGAACCCTAAGTACCTCTTCTGTGATGAGCCAAATTCAGGATTAGATCCAGAGACTGCTATCGTTATTGACCAATTAATTCAAGAACTCACCCACGAGTTCAACATGACGACCATCGTCAATACCCACGACATGAACTCCGTTTTGGAAATAGGGGATCACGTGATCTTTATGAAGGAAGGTCATAAGGTTTGGGAAGGGACAAATTCTGAAGTACTGGGTAGTACCAATGCTGATGTTGAAGATTACGTCTTCAAGAGCAAGCTGTTCAAGCAGGTACGTCAAGCATTCCGCAAGTAAAAATTGGGCATAAAAAAAACCGGACTCCGAAGAGCCCGGCTTGGGTATTTGTGTTAAGCGAGTGAGGCTTATTTGATTGAAATGCGCTCTACAACATTGATGCCTTCGCCTTCAACAGAAAGCAAGTACATTCCTTTTGCTTGAGTGCTTAGATCAATAGTCTTACGGTTACCAGCTACGAAGTTTTCGTTAGAGCGGTATACCACTTGACCTAGGATATCTACAACCGTTACAGTTGCGTTTGCATTAGCGTTCAACTCTACATTGACCAAACCGTTAGATGGGTTAGGCCAAATCTTCATTGAAGATAAACTCCCTTCACTAACAACGAAAGTTGAGGTTCCGCTTACCTTTAGCCACACTTCGTTAGAAATCCAAGGTTGATTTGAAGTTCTTTCGTTTCTCCAAGCATCATTACCGCTATTTAATACATAGCGTTCGTCCTTTCTTATATAAGTGGAGGTTGTGGTTACTGTTGAATCATAAATTTGGACAAACATTCCAGTGTATTGTGAGCCATCCCAAGGATCTACTCTAAAATACTGGAAATATGGGTTGAAAGTTGCAGTATCATCTACCAAGAACATCGTGTCAGAAGCATTACTACGCTCAGGAATATATTCAAAAACTATTCCTAGAGCATCTTCGGCATTCCATGAAAAACCATTAGGAACAACAGCTTCAAAAACATTAAATCCATCTTGAAAGTTGGACATTGGAATTGTAAATGTAATATCAGCGTTATCAATTCCTCCCGCTACACCATTGGAAGAACTTCCTGTATAAGCAATATCATTGGTAATTGGTTGGTCAGAAGACCCGAGATAACTCCAATAACCTGAAGGCCATATTCCAACTTTTAAATCGCTATGGCTTATCTTTTTTAGTGAAATCTTCATTGAATCATTCGCAGATGCGTCGTAAATATCATACCATCCAGCCCAATAGATTGTATCTAGAGTGATTACATCATTTGGGGCAAAAGCATTAGAAAAATAACCGCAAGTAGCATCATAAATGGCACCAAATCCGTGATATGAGCTCCAGACCGTATCGTTACTATAATACACCAAAACAGCACTATCAGGCGTGATTGTTACAAATCCATCGTCTGCAACTGCTGATGCCCCAAAGTCATTGAGTATTAAATCATTATAGTCTAAATATCCATCAATGGAACCACCTTTATTGGAGTTCATTTTTTGTCTGAAATCAACGATTTCTTTGTCTACAAAGAAGTCGCTCTCAAAAATTTGTGCCGACACTTGGGTGTTAAGTGCCACTGCAGCAAGGAGTAGAACTTTTTTCATAAATCTTATTTAAGTAGAATTAAAGTGCCAACAAGATAAGTAAAGGAAACGATATAATTATAGTTTCCTTACCATCATAATTCCATCGCGAACGCTAAGAATTACTTGCTCTACGCGATGATCTTGGGCCACGTGATCGTTGAGTGCTTGGATGGCCTTGGTATCCTTGTCGCCAGAATGAGGGCCACCTACGACCTTGCCGGACCATAAAATATTGTCAATGAGCATGATGCCGCCTGTCCGGAGCTGCGGGAGCAGCTGCTCGTAATACTGAATGAGATTGATTTTATCGGCGTCCAAGAAAATCAAATCCCAAGGTCGATGAAGCGATTCTAATACCACTGCGGCAGGTCCGATATGAAGGTGCATTTGATCCGCCTTCTCGTGTTTGGCCCAATATTTTTTAATGATGGTTTCCAATTCTTCATTGATCTCCACCGCATGGAACTCTCCGCCTAGTCGCAGCCCTTCGACTAAGAAATGTGAAGCATATCCGGTGTAGGTGCCGACTTCTAAGATGAATGTTGGCTGCATCATGCTAGAAAACATCTTTAAAATCTGTCCTTGCACGTGCCCGCTCAGCATTCGAGGCATCAATACTTTGACCCAGGTTTCACGCTCTAGTTCATCTAGATAAGATGGCGCTTCGGTAGTGCGTCCTGCGATATAATTATGAAGATCGTCGCTGAGAAACTCCATTACTCTGCCTTTTTATAGATCAGTTCGTAGCCTTGGTGTGGCGATAAGAATGCCTGTGCAGCCTCCATTACGTCCATGGCACTGATGCTGCGTACTTGTTCAGCGACATAGTCAAAGCTGTTGATTTTCCCGAAGTACAGCAATGCCCGCCCAGCTCCGATGCACGAATTAAGGCCATTCTCCTCCGCCAACGCCATCTGCCCGATGAACTGATTTTTGGACTTGCTCAGCTGTAGGATCCCTAATTGCTGCTCTTGGAGTTTTTTGACCTCTTTGGCCGCAAGAGTGGCTGCTTTCTCGGTTTGTGAGGGGTCACACCCGAGATAAATGCCCAACAACCCTACATCGCTATAGAGGCTAAGGAAACTTTCAATATTGTAGGCGATACCATGCTTTTCGCGAATGTTGAGCCCTAATCTATTATTCATAGCGGGTCCGCCTAAAATATTGTTGAGTAGGAGTAAGGCGCGACGCTGCGGATGGTGAATGCCCGGCGTACGCCAACCAATGATGTAATGATCTTGAAACTGTGCGACTTCTTCCACACGTCGTTCGGGGCGATCGGGCGCATTAAAATGAGATTCCCAAGTATTGTTGTTAAGCGTGTACTCGGCGAAAAACTCCGCAGCCATTTGTTCCACGCGTTGTTGGCTGAAGGGACCTACAAAGGACAAGGTTATGCGGTCCGCCGTGTAAGTGCGCCCTTGAAATTCAAATATATCTTCACGGGTGAGGCCATCCACACTCTTCGGGGTACCTAGGATATTACGTCCGAGGGCATTGCCGTGGAAAATGAAATCTTCAAAATCGTCGAAAATGCGATCAGCGGGGCTGTCGAGGTAGCTATGGATTTCATCCTTAATGACGTCCTTTTCTTTGTCCAATTCCTTTTGAGGAAAGGTGCTCTTGAAGACCACATCAGCAACCAATTCCGCCGCACGTCGAAAGTCAGTTTTGAGAAAGCTGGCATGAATGATGGTTTCCTCTTTGGTGGTGTAGGCATTGAGCTCGCCACCCACATCATCTAAACGCGACAATACGTGGTATGCCTTGCGTTTTTCAGTGCCTTTGAAGAGGTTATGCTCGATAAAATGTGCCAATCCCTGTTGATGCTCAAGCTCGTCTCTCGAGCCTGCTTTGATGGCCACAGCCATGTGTGCAACGGTACTTTTCTTGTACTGAAAAGCACAACGCAGGCCGTTCGGCAATGTGAAGCAATGGGTATGTGGCATTATTTTTCGTCGATGACTTCGAGCAAGGTTCGGAACGCGAGTGCGTGATTCCCCCAAGCTTTCAATGATTTATCTCTGAGCTCAGGTGCATACATCTGCATGTAGAGCTTAATGCTTTCCAAATCGCTGGCGCGGTATTGAATGCTGTAGCTCGGGTGTTCTTGCTCCTGCTCCGGAAAAACTTCCGTGAACAAGTAGCTTTTAAACATACCCGTTTCCATCACCTCAGGGATATGTGTGTTTAGCATCCATTCCTTCCACTGTGCTTCAACGGAAGAATCTACGGCTACGGTAACATTATAGATGTGTTCGCTCATGGCGTAAAGGTACGGTAGAACTGTCTTGCTTCTTCAGTATAAAGGCCATTGGGATATTCGACGAGATAGTCCTCCAGTTCCAAGGCAGCAGATTCAGATTTCAGCAGTGCGGACATTTTCGCCGCGAAGTAAATGCCCTCTTCCAACCACATGCCGCCTTTGGATACCGCTTCGAGTTGGATGAAGTATTCTCTAGCCTGTGCATATTGGCCCAACTGTGCATGCAGCCTGCCCAACCTGAGCAAAAGGTCGTCATAGAGCTCATGGGCAATGAGGATGTTCAAGAGACTTTCGTACTGTTCAAGGGCCTGGCTGTATTCCCACTGCGCCTCGAGCAGGAGGGCCTCTTTCATGAGTTGAAGCCCTTCCATAAGCGTATCCTCCACAGTGTTGGCGCTGATCAATAGCGCATATTCC
>Ga0255777_10005154_pt1 | contig 10582 bp, 10 predicted proteins | sample 101ome_15_FD_179975 | JGI IMG/M metagenome (GOLD analysis project Ga0255777, IMG submission 179975) | Coastal salt marsh microbial communities from the Groves Creek Marsh, Skidaway Island, Georgia - 101402AT metaG (version 2) | ecosystem: Environmental > Aquatic > Marine > Intertidal zone >...
TCGCGAACCGCTTGTCAACCCTTTTTGTGGGTTTCCTGAACTGTAAATTTAGCACGTAAACTAGCACCCTTGTGACGCTTATAGCCATCGCGAGGGTTTTTCATTAGGCGATATCCTGAACCGTGCTTCATCCAGTGATAGCCCTTTGGTGCGGGAACTGTCTTAGTTCTAGTAGCCATTTTTCTTTTTGGCCTTTCCACCGTACATCATACCCATACCCTGCTGCTGACGAGGCTGCATAGGATTCATCATAGATGTCATACTTGTCTCTGGATTCATGGGTGTGCGAACCATCGAGCCATAGGCATAACCTTTGGTCTTGCCGCCACGAGCCATGTAGCCCATCTTGTTTCGAACAGGCTTGGGAAGCTTGGCAAGCCCTTTATTGTCCTTTGATATTGGTTTCATTTACCTCTCCTTCTTGTGGCATGTAATAGTCGGGCAGTTCACGCTGTCCCATACGAGCCAGTTCGGTGAACACAAACTCCGCAAGGATTTCGTTTAGGTTGTCCACATCGGTTCGTGTAACCAGTTCGGGATACTGGAACATGTTGTTGATAATACGAGCCGCATCTTTGTTACCGGCTGCAAGCTGCAATACTTCGATACCAGAAGACGATGCCAAACGAACTGCAAACTCTGATGTGACATAGAGGGGGCTAACCATACCACGGCTGATATTGTATAAGCGGCTCAAGCCCTCGTTCACAGAGTACCCGCGAACCATCCCTTCTACATTAACGCGGCTAGAAGCAGCCCTGTCTAAGAAGTCTGCAATGTCACGCAGGTAATTTACATGGTCTGGGCCAAGTATCATATTCAACATTTCACGATTCTCTTGAACATCCAAGAGCATGGTCTGTGGAGACATGAATTGGCGAACCTTTAGCTTATCCCCATCCAAGGCTGTCATCTTCAAGCCTTCTACAGGACGCAAGTCACCACGGTTCATAAAGCCGCGTGACACAAGGCTGCGAACCGCTTTGTCAAACATAGCTTCTGCTTCGTCTGCAGACTTGCCAGTCTTTACGACTGCAGGTATGAAGGTATCCCGCAGGGTACTGAACTTGCTTTCGCTACCGTTCAAGATGAACTGGTCGTAGAACTGGTCTGGTGTTATATCACCAGAGAACCTACGCAAGGCATCCAAGGCATCTTTATCCGCAGCCACATTGTTGTCCGCGTTTTTGCGAACCACGGAAGCCGTGTCGTTAAAGCTGGTTACAAACTCTTCATACTTGGTGCGAACACTAGACTGTTCGCGAAGTAGCTTGGTAATATCGCGGGCTTCGGAATACATGTCACCCAAGTTGACCAAGGGAACCTCAACGACCTCACCATTCTGGCGAACCTTAACCATCATGCGCTCTGTGATGTTCGCTTCGTCCGCAAGGTTTTTGAACTTGTAGCCGCCACCTTCCAAGAGGCTAGATGGACCTTCCACCCGTTCGAAAACTGCTGTGGCTCGTTCTGCCCAGTCAGAATAGACCTGTTCGGTGAGCAGGTTTTGGATTGCCTCGAACTTGGCTTTGCCCTCTTCGCTGTCCAAATCAAAGACGCTTTGACCATCTACACGGTCTGCCCAGTCCGTAACCAAGTTGTCAACCATATCCTTGATGGCTTTTTGGTCATCAGGCTTACCTTGCAGGGCACCCGTAATCTTGGTGGAGATTGGGCGGAACACGGTCAAGGGCGTTACATTCTTGTAGCGATACCGTGTCAGGTCAGTAGCCTCGATAGTTACCTTTTCACCACCTTCACGAGACGCATCTAGGTTGCGAAGCGTACCCCGCGAACGGAGACGGTCACCAATCTCATCCCGATAGGTTCGCCGCGCCTGTTCCAAAAGGGTGTAGGTTGCACCGTCTTGCTTGCGAATCAGATTATCCAAGTTGGTCTTGAACTTGTTTACCTCGCGTCCCAGTTCGGGCATTGTGTTCCGTACACGGTACGCATAGTCTCCGAATGCGCGGCGCATCTCATCAACCTCGTAAGCATTGGCCTTTGCGAACGGCTTGAAGTCTGGCGACAACCGCTGCATTTCCAACGCAATCTCTAGGTCTGTCATGCTTTGAACAAGCTCTTGCCCATATCCATTCGAAAGAAGGGCTTCACGAATCTCAGCCATCTGTTCAGATGGAATGGTTCTCTTAACCATATCATCGAACACGCGATAGGTAATCTTACCCATGCGGCCTGCAAAGAACTGACCTTCTGGGCTAAAGAAACGGTGCATTTCTGTTTCACCAGCTTTTTCCATCAGGTCAATAACCGCATCGTGCATATCGATAGCAGGTGCCTGTTCCGCAGCTTTGCGAACCTTGTCGTAAGCCACTTTGCCCTTCAGGTGCATTCCTTCCAAGTGGGCGTCGAACACATCTTCTAGGGTTCGTGAAAGACCCGCTTCGTACCCAACACCTTTACCGCGATAGTTACGCAGGCTAGTAACCCGCTGGGTAATGCCGTTGTACAGGTCAGTCAAGTTTTCCCCGATTGATTTGCGTTCGTCAACTAAGATACCAAGACGCTTCTTCATTGCGACATCTGCTTCTACGAGATTGTTCAAGAAGCCTTCTGGTACATCGATTGTCGGGTCAGCAAGCACCTGTTTGCGGATGTCGTTCATAACATCCAAGGTGGCTTCTGCCCGCTTATCCAAATCCCGTTTGAACTGTTGCGTTGCGTTACGGGTATTGTCGAGCATTGCCTGCACGGTTTCACGGTCAGCAATGTCCGATGTGGCGTTCAGGAAATTCTGGAAGTTATCTAAGGCAGCTTCTGTTGCCTTAACCTGTGCGTCTGCCTGATTCATCAGGTCAACCATATAGGTTGCATCATAGCCCTTCAGTTTGCGAACATCTAGTTTGTTCACAGAAAGAGCGTGTAGGGCAGCAAGGGGACCTAAGCTAGATGCCTGTGCAAAGGATTGCGTGAACAGTTCGCCAGCCTGCTGCTGTGCTTCCGGTGGGAAGTTGCTGATGATACGGTTCCGCAAATCGTTGTAGTCTTCGATTGCATTTAAGATTTTCTCACGGGCTTCGGGACTTGTCGTGTTGTTAATCATGCGAACGGCATAGGTTACGGCTTTGCGCTGTTCGGCAGTTAAGACCCTGCCAGTTGCCTGTTCGTACTCACGAATCGTATTGTCTGTGATATTGAAGCCTTTGTACTTACCAAAGGTCAGGAAATCAACGGTGTTTGCAAGAGATGCACCAACCCCACCACGAGGTGATGCTGTAAAGTTCGCAACCTTGCTGCCAACATAACGAGCAGTCTGATGCCCGCCAAGAACCATACCCATCATACCGAAGGCTTCGGCTGTTGCCGGTTCCATACCGTCAAACATTTGAGGCAAATATTCACGAGCCGCAAGCTGACCCGCAGAAATGACCAAGGCATCTTCTACATTCTCGCGAACATAGGGAAATGCCCGTAAGGTATACAAAGACTGCATCTTGCGGTTCACAAGCGTTTGCCGACGGCCTTCTAAGGTTTTGTACTCCGCACCAGTTTTTGAACCACCTTTGCGGATGATGTCATCCATCTGCAGGTCAACTTCCCGCAGTTCGTTGTTTAAGCGACCCATAGCTTGCATACTGCGCTGCTGGCTAACAGCAATGCTCATGGCCTTCAAGTTAATCTTGGCTTTGCCATCTGCCTGATTGATAATCTGGGCAGCTTCGAACGGGTCATCTACATCCTTGAGAAGCTTGCCCATAGTTGTACCGGCGTAGCTTTGCTTTAGCTTTTCGAACTTTCGCATGGTTCGCGCACTGCGAAGGGTTCCCGGACCAACCATCCCAAGAACATTCTCGACGAACATAACACCAAACTGCTGGGATTTAGGCAGTTCGTTGAAAGCTAGGTCAATAAGATTACCTGCAGCTTCGTCTGTTATAAACTCCTTGCGCTGAAGAGTACCATCTTCTAACTCAATCATTGCAATATTATTGTACTGGTCTTCTGTCAGCGTACCATCGTCTAGCTGCTTTTTCAGCCTTTCGTGAACACCATCGTTGAAGGCCATTTTCATAGTAGGACGGGGAATTGCCTTATCGATGTAGTTATAGGCCGTGTCTAAATCTTGCTGTATATCACTAGAACGAGCACCCCATTCGGCGGACCAATCGGTTCCCTTTTCTTTGGAATCCAGATATGCACCCAAGGCGTGTTTGCCCATGACATAGCCCATAGCTGGGCCAGTTGCCATGAACTGTCCGGCTTCAGCCAGCCGGGTCTCTAAGGAACTATAGAAATCACCGGTCTCGAACTGGTCTACAAAGATTTGGCGAACCGTTGGGTCAGGCACATATTGAGACAGCATGTTATCCAAATTGATGCGGTTCTGGGCATACCGTTCGGCAGCAGGAACAAGCATCGGGTCTTTGATTACCTCTGCCGCAACAACCTCGCCACGACGGGCAAACGGAATCTGGACCTCTTCTCCAGCTTTTATGGCTTGGCCGTGTTTTACCCATCTAGCCCGTAACTCGACCATAGCTTCTGGGTTCTTGTTCGCAAAGTCCAAGACCCGTTCGTTGATATTCAAGTCACCTAGTTTTGGAACATTACCCGCAAGCACATCTTCCCACGCTACCCCAGCTTCCTGTGCTGCAATGTCCTGTGCAGCAGCAGGCTCCAAGGTAGTGGTTGTGGTTTGAACACCTAGTACAGGGTCTTCTGTGCTAACCTCAACCTTTGCTGGTTCGTCGAGCATGACCTTGCGTTCCACAGGAGCAATAGAAATACGCTGTGGTTTACCCGCAGTAGCAGGTGCATCTCCAGAGGTCTCGTAACCTACGATATCCCGTTCTTTAACTGGCTTCGATACTTCTTGTGGCTCTGCCATTACGACTTTGCTCCTGACATCATTTGCATAACTTCGGCTGCAGGAACTGGTTGTGTTCCAGCCTCGTCCCTATAGAAGGAAGTGCCGTCTGAATAAAAACCTGTGTCTTTATCTAGGGTCAAGGTTCCTGCAGGTCTAGGGGCCGCTACATCAGCAGCAGCAGGGGCTGCAGCAGCAGTTGCCTTATAGTTCGCAGCTTGGGCTTGGCGAATAATCTGGTCAGCACGAAGGATACGTGCCTCGCGGCGTCCGAACTCAGGAGCAATAGCTACCTCGTGCAGGATTTCCAACCGGCGACGCTGACGCTTAAAGTCGTCGATAACTACCCGCAAGCTTGCCTGTGCCTGTGCCTTGGATGTAAACCAGCCAACTTGACCCAAGCGTTGTAGCTGAATCTCAAAGTCTTGGTTCGACAAGCGGCCTGAAGGGTCAACAGCACGAGCCATTTCTGCAGCCAATGACAGCTTGAGAGCGTCCATTTCAGAAAGCTTTGTAGCTGCGTCTTTAGATAGAAATCCAGTATCTATTGCCCGTTGTGTGAGGCTTTCTACAGTAGTCCCCTCTTCTAAACCACCTTGGTCTCTAAAAAATTGGTCAATCTGACCCCCTTCTCCAAAGATACCAAAGCCTATGCTTTGTACTTTAGCCTTCAAACCACTAGATGTTTCTTTATCCGAAACCAAGGTGTACAAAGCATCTAGTTTATTTATTGTTCCTTGAGAAGCGTTATACTGTTCAATAACCTGTTCTTTATTTAGCTTGTTGCGAGTAAAGTAATCTTCGGGGGGAGCCATCTTGGTTTCCCGCTTCAGGTAACCGCCAGTCATTGTTGCTTGGTCTTCTTTTATCTTTACCAATGGAGCATAGGCTTGGATGGCAGCACGGTAATCTCCGCCGAACTCATCGTTCACATAGTTCGCGAACTGCGTTTGCAACTGCTGGCTACCTGTTAAGGTTCCGGCAGCAAGCTGACCGAAGCCCATACGTTCCATTTCAACTGCAGACAACATAGTTGCATAGGCATCTTCTGCCGTATCAGCATAAGACACATCTTGAAAGTTCTTGATAAACGCCTGAACATCTGTGCCGTAGCCAAGGTTCGCAGAGACACGCTGGATAGCTTCTAGGTCTGCATCCCGAAACTCCAAAGTGGAATCCTTAGTCTTACCATCGACAGTACGAAAAGAAACCACAAAAGCGTTCGAGGGGTTGGATATCTTGCCTGCACTTGTTTCGTTCTGGATGAGCTTTTGGTCAGCAGTGTTCTGTACCTGCCGGTCACTACCCGGCATAATTTTAGAAGTGTTCAAGAACCCAAACAGGGGTTTGTAGGCTTGGTCTGCTGGGATGTAGTCGTGAACCACATCTGTGCGACCTTCTTTGTATCGCTGTCCTGTAATATAGTAATCAGAATACTTCTGAACATCGTTTACAAACTTGTCGCGATAGTTCGGATTTTCATTGAAGAACTTCTCTGCTTTTGCAGCATTCTTGGGGTCTGACAAAATAGTGTTCCAAGTGTTTAGCCATGTGCCGCCAGCCCGAAGTGGATTGTCGGGGCGCAGGTCTTCATCCCACTTTTTATTGGGTTTATCGAACATCAAGGAACCATATCCGATACTGTTCTCAATGTTCGACATCTTGTTGGATACACCCGTAAGATACGGTTCGAACCTTTTAGGAAGACCAGTAGGCTTGTTAATATCACCCTTCAGGAATGATTGAACAAGCTCCATACCCATCTTGTCTTCAAATTCTCTATCCGCTGCTGCTTGTTTTGCTGCTGCATCAGCTTTCTCTTTAGCAATCTGATTCATCTCACCAAGAAAGCCACGGAAAAAGGAAGCTACCATAGGCATTATTCAGTCTCCCTTTCAGCTAGGAACCCGCGCTCTTCGGGTTCGCGGGGTGTGCGGCCTGCCCGAATTGCAGCGTTGACATTTTCTTGAACATATGCAAACATCTGTGGGTTGTTGTCCTTCATCATCTGTAGGAATGTATCATCGTCCATCTCACCTTCAGACATTGGGTCGTCGTTTTCGAACAGGCGATAGGGGATACCTTCATCTTCCGCCATGTTCGCAATTAGGATACCTAAAGATGGCTTGATAAGAAGCCCAGTGTCCAAACTAAACGAACCTTCTTGAAAACCCTGCACAACAATACCCTCAACAATAACTTCAACAGATACACCAACCAATAACAGTTTGAACATTTCTTGCTTGTTGCGAGGCTTGCTAATCCGTTTGATAGCTTCGTCGAGGGCTTCTTCTGGGTCTACATAGCGGGGTGGCCGACCCCAAGACCACTTGGTATTGTCCTGTGTTAGAGAATGTCCGGGCGGTGCTGCTGCGAACGGGTCGATACCTTCTATTGTTCCTGCAAGGGGATTACGTTCAGCCATCACTCACCTCTATCGATTTAGACTCTTTGCGAACACTAGCGGCAGATGTTTCTGTTACCTCTGGAATCTTAGCTGCTTGAACAGCAAGAGTCCGGCGTCCCCCGCCCAAGGTACGCTCTGTTCTGTATTGGTCAAAAAACTTGTTTGTTTGATTGTTCGAACTGTACTCTCTCATAAACCGACGCAGGGCAACCTGCATGTCAGGACGGTTCAAACCCACCATATTTTGTGCCTGTCCTACAGCAATACCTCGCGCAGGGCCTGAGCCACTGACCCGCTGATACTTTGGTAGGTCAGGTGCGTAATCGTCCTTATCTTTTTGTGAGGACAGATAGGCTGATGCGGCTGTGCTCAAGAAGCCTCCGCTACGACCAACCACGTCTCCACTTTCGTATTCCTTTTCACCGAAGATAAATTCTACAGCCGGTTCGATGAAGCTGGATAGAGAGTTGAAAAAAGAAGCGAATGACATTTGTTAAAGTATCCTTGCTAACCACGAACCAAGCTGTGAAGCCATAGCGTCTTTTTGCTGCTGATTATAGTAGGCTTGTGTCGCAGCATTTTGCATAGCTTGCAAACCAGTATCGTGCTGACGTTGAAGAGCGTTTTCACTTTTCTGGAAGTTCCACGCAGCATTGTCACGATACTGTTGCCACAGATTGTTCAAGGCATTTTGACTTGCATTGTAAAGGTTCTGTGTATTGATGCGGTTCGTTTCGTTTTGTATGGTTGTTGCGGCAGTGTTTACTTCGCGACGCCACACCGCATTTGACTGGTCAACCGCGAACTGCATGTTCGCATTGAACTTGTCACGGGAATCTTGCATCTGACTATTGAACTGAGACATTGCGTTCGCTTCAGATACATTGAACTGGCGCATGGCTGCAACGCGGTTCGCGTTTGCTGTCTCGACCTGCGAACCAAGTTCGGCAAAGAACTCTTCAACCTGTAGCTCGTTTTTGGCATTGAATTGCTGACGGGCATTATCTTCTGCCGCATCCTTGAACAAGCCTTGAACTAGGCTACTATATGTAAGTGTATCACTTTTTTGCTTGTTGTCAAGGTTTTTCAGGTCTACAGATAGTAGGGCTTGAGCTTCTGTAACAGCACCTTGTAGGCGGGCATTGAGGTTCGCTTTGTCCATTGCAGCGTAGGTTGCAGCATTGGCAAGGGCAGTTTGCTGCTGGTTGTTCAGGTTTTGTAGCTGGATTGTAGCGTACTTGTTCGCATCTTGCTGGGCAATCTGAACCCCAGATTCCATGAGGGCTTGGGTTATTGCAGCCCCCGCCATCGAACTGGCACCCAAGCCACGAGCTTGCATGATGCCTGACACTTTGCGAACCGCTGGGGAAGCCCATGGGGGGAGGGGTCCGCCCGATTGAATAGAGGACATTAGCTGCCCAAGTTGATACTGCGTGGTAGCCTGTGGGTCGAGGGTCTGAGTAGCTGCTGTGGCAATAGCCCCTGCAGATGGACCAGCCTGTACACCTGTCATGTCAACATAGGGCTGGGTTGGAGTTAGCTGGGCAGCTTGCGCCCCGCCTAGCTGTTGAAGACCGGGTGTTACGTCTGTTACCTGTGCAATCTGACCAACACTAGGAGCAGGGGTTGTGGGGGCCGTCGGGGTAATTCCTGTGGTGGGAGCAGCGGCAGTTGTAGCGGCAGGAGTTGGGGCTGCTAACTGTCCGGCTGTAGCTGCCATGAGTTCCCCGGTTTGAACCGTAGGCACTACAGGGGAAACTTGCTGGATGTTGGCAGTTACCCCTCCTGCAAGGTCTCCAACCTCTTGTTGCAACTGTGCGTCTGTTGTAATCGTCGCCATAGGTTATTCCCTACTCAATACTTTGTCTAGTTTATCTTCGACACGATGTAATGCGTCCATGACTTTTCTCATATCATCTCGTAACTCAAACTTGGTTGCGTAGTCTTCACGTGTCTTGTTTAACAAAATCTCAAGACGCTTGACTTCTTTAGCCATAGTAGTAACCCAAAAGCCACCACCTGCTACGACCAAGCCTAATAGTATATCAACGAGTTCGGTCATTTCCATTGCTTACCACCCAGCAGGTACTTTGCCCACGATAGGTGGGTTCGCCATCTCATCAATCTTTGTGTCAAGCGTTGTCTGTAGTTCAGCTTCTGTTTTGTCAAGTGACTCAAGAACTTTTGCTTTGCACCAGTCTTTTGTAACACTGTCAAATGCTACAAAGTTATCTGCATCTGCTTCTCCAGCACTTGCTGTACCGTATACTGATGTTGACAGGTAATTGCCTTCATCATCTTGTTCAGTGTCACTGACAGCGGTGATGCGCCAGTGAATCGTTTTAATTACGTCTGACAAAGCACCTTCGGTGGGGGCTGTGTCAAGTGTTGGGAAATCCCACGTATATGTGTTTGCCATTTTATGCTCCTTAAAGTTCATCAGGCCAATCGGCAATAGGTGCATTGCCAGTTGGATTACCATCCGCATCAACAGGTGTATCAAATAGTGCTACAAATGCAGTATGGTCTGCCGCACCGTCAATGCTTGCTTCAATCGTGTTGCTTGCTGTACGCACAGCCGCACGGTAAGTTGTAATGTTTGCAGGTACGGTGTAACCCGCAACTTCACTGGCTTTGATGACCATCCAATCGGTTGGCGCAAGTTTGCCCCCCGCCTGTTCTTTGATAATGTTCTTCCACACGGACTTGAGGCCAAGCGTTACGCCTTGCTCACCTGTAGTTGGGTCAATGATTGGGTCGTTGTTGTCGTCCACCCAAAGTGTGTCGCCAAGTGCCTTCGGTGTATCGGCGTCCCACCAGAAGCGATTGTCAAATGATGCAGGGTCATCTTCCCACACAAGACCAGCAGCGGCTTTGTCCTCATCTGACCAAATCATCCAGTTGCGTGGATGTGTGATACCGTCACTGTCTTGCCAACTGCGTCCAGCACGGATATAAGTATCGTTATATTTCCAAGCCATTGGTCACTCCTTAACGTGCATTGGCATATTTGAATGGTTGTTCGGCAAAGGCGAGGTAGATGTATGTCGCGCCAGATATGTTTCTATCTGAGCCGCCTTCTATTTTTAGGCCGTTAGACACAATGGAATTAGTTGTTCCAGCACTGGCGTCTTCAGCACTGCTTAGATTAGCGCACAGCGTGTCTAAATCTCTGTTGTACCCGGGGCGTCTATTGTCAAGAATAACCCAGTTTGATGTGGTGGATGTTGCCTTCAGCATAATCCAAGCTGGCCTGAACCCTGTGTAGACAAACGGCCCATCGCTGCTGCCGTTTCCTGTGTATTTGCCAATTTTGCTATAGCCTTCAACCGAATGGAAACAGTAGG
>Ga0255777_10005170_pt1 | contig 10559 bp, 10 predicted proteins | sample 101ome_15_FD_179975 | JGI IMG/M metagenome (GOLD analysis project Ga0255777, IMG submission 179975) | Coastal salt marsh microbial communities from the Groves Creek Marsh, Skidaway Island, Georgia - 101402AT metaG (version 2) | ecosystem: Environmental > Aquatic > Marine > Intertidal zone >...
GTCAATTTGATCCTTCAAAAAAATTATTTATTGAGTTAGAACTGTAATTTTTTTGTTTCCAAAAAAAATATTGACAAATATTTTTTATATCTTTTAAACTTGCGTAGTTAAAATCGCTTTTTAAGATGTTGAAGCAGATCTTAATGAAAAAATTGATCTGGCCATGCACTTAAAAAGAGTTTTATTACTTTTTAAGAGTTGAAGCAGATGTGGATGAGAAAACATATCTGGCCATGCGATTAAAAAAGTCTTAGGGGGCGTTTTTAAAAGTTGAAGCTAATTTTATGAAAAGGAGATTAGGCCATGCGATTAAAAACAATTATACTATCCGTATGTCTTGTCACATCACATTTATTTTCACAAACAGGTAATTTATTAGGAACAGTTTCAGATTCAAATGGTTCCTTTCCATTACCAGGTGCCAATGTTTATTTGGAGGGAACTAACTTTGGAGGAATAACTGATTCCGGAGGTAAGGTTTATCTTTCAAATCTACCAGCAGGAAATTATAAGCTAGTAGTGTCGTACATTGGATATGAAAATCAAGAAAAAGATATTTCTATTGATGCTGAAAGTTTGAATACTTTTGCAGTAGGATTATCAGTTGGAACATTAGTTGGAAACGATATTGATGTAATTGGTAATTCTTTATCGGGACAGGCTAGAGCGTTAAATAATCAAAAAAATAAATCAAATATTAGTAATGTAATTTCATCCGATCAGGTTGGAAAGTTTCCAGACTCAAATATTGGAGATGCGTTAAAACGTGTCCCTGGAATTGCTGTTTACAACGATATGGGTGAAGCAAGATTTGGACATGTTCGCGGAACTCCATCTAGTTTTAATTCAGCAACCATTAATGGTGAAAGAATGCCTTCCGCTGAAGCTACAACAAGAAGTAACCAGCTGGATTTGATTCCTGCTGATATGATCCAAACTGTTGAAGTTATAAAAGCACTTACTCCAGATATGGATGCAGATGCAATAGGAGGGTCTATTAATCTTATTACACGAAAAGCTGCAGGAACACGAACATCTGTTACTGTTGGAAGAGGCGATAATACCTTAGATCAAGCTGGTAAAATAGTACAGTTATCTGGAATGCATTCCAATAGATCAGAAGATAGCACTTTTGGATATATGTTTAATTTTTCTTTTTATGATAACTGGACAGGTTCAGATAATGTTGAAGCTGAATGGGACGATGAAGGAAATATTGTTGAACATGATATTAGAAAATATTTAGTTCATCGTGAAAGAAAGAGTCTTGGATTGAGATTCGATTATAATTTGGGTAATACAGAATTATATACGGATCTTAATTATAATGATCGTGATGATTACGAAAATAGATATCGTCAAAGAATAAAGGATTTAGATGAAGGTGAAGGAAGCCAAGAGGTTAGAAGACAAACTAAAGCAGGATTGCCAGGCAATGAATATGGAAGACTGGAAGACCAAAAGCTTTTTTCCTATAAATTTGGTGGAACAAGTCTTTTAGATAAGCTAAAACTAGATTATTCTTTTAAAATTTCAGAGGCTTCAGAGTTAAGACCAAACGAAAGATATCTAGCTTTAAGATTAAAAAAACAAACTGCCGTTTGGAATCAAAGTACTGAAAAGCCAAACTTTACTTTCACAAATGCAATCGCTGCAGACTTAAATAATTCATGGGATTTTAGAAACTTAATTGAAGAACGCAGAGATACTGATGAAAAAGCACAAAGCTTTAAGGTGGACGCTGACTACAATTTTAATGACAACCTAAAATTAGAAGCTGGATTAAAAATTAGTTCAAGAAAAAAGGAAAGACGTAATGAGTTCTACGAATTTGAACCAGTAGATGAAGATGCTTTTTTAGCAGATGCATTTTCAAACATCGTTAGTCAAGATAAAAGTGAATGGTTAAATGATGGGGATGGTACTTCTTATAATTCAGGATCTTTCGTAAGTAGAGAATTTCTTGGAAATTTGGATTTGTCAAATACAGAACTTTTTGAGAGAGTTATTGTTGAAGAAGAATTGGTTGGCAACTTCAAAGCCTCTGAAGACATCGCTTCATTCTATGGAATGGCTTCATATGATTATTCAGACCAATTACTAGTTGTAGGTGGAATAAGATTAGAAAGAACATCCTTATATGATTTAGAAGCAAGAAGCTATGATGAAGATAATGATCAAAATAATATCATTACAGCTGCTGATAATGATTATACTGATGTATTACCCTCTTTGCACTTGATATATGATTTAGATGGGGAATCAAAGATTAGGGTTGCTTTAACAAAGTCTTTAGCAAGACCTAATTACTTTGATACCGTTCCATATCAACAAGTAAAAGTGGAAGATGAAGAGATAAAGGTTGGTAACCCTGAACTAGAGCCTACCATTTCAACAAATTTCGATATTTCTTTCGAAAGGTATTTTGATGATGTTGGACTTTTATCGGCAGGAATGTTTACTAAAGATATAGATAACTTTGTTGTTTATACATCAGGCTATGTAACTCAAGCTGACAATCTACCAGACTACAATGGCTTTCAGTTAGACAAAGCATTGAATGGTGGAAATGCGTCTTTATTAGGAGTTGAAATTGCATTTCAAAGGCAAATATTACCGGGACTAGGTTTATATGCCAATGTAACTGCTATTGACTCAAAAATAGATAATTTAGATCCCAAGCTTCAAGAAGACAGACCGGATGTAAAAGATAATCCTATGCCAGGTACGTCTGAGCTTAGTTATAATCTTTCTATGTCATATGAAAGAGGGCCAATGACCGTACGTTTATCTCTTAATCATCAAGGAGAGTTTCTTGAAGAATTTGGTGATTCCAAATCTGAAGATAGATGGTATGATAAATCAACCTATGTTGATTTAAATGCAAATTATAACGTTAGAGAAAATATTTCTCTTTATGCTGACTTTAATAATTTAACTAATCAACCATTGAGATATTACCAAGGAAGTAGTAGATATTTAATGCAAGAAGAATATTATAATACAAAATTTACAATCGGTATAAAGGCTGATTTGTAAATTTGGTTATTATTATTATCGAAAATAAAAGTAATAATACTTGTTTTTTCGATAATAATATTAAAAATTTCTACCATCTTCCGGAGTAGCTCAGTTGGTAGAGCGAGTGACTGTTAATCACCAGGTCGGGGGTTCGAGTCCCTCCTCCGGAGCTTGCATGCCAGGCTCAATAAAAGGAAATAAATAAAATGGATTTTTTAACTCTATGGTCTTTATTGGGCTTTCTATTTGCGGTATATGCTGTAACTGCAAATGATAGTATTCAAACTCTAGGTACGTATATTTCATCAAATAGAGATATCAAGTGGTATTGGATGTTTGGATACATGGGTTCCATTTTTCTTTTCACTATGATTCAAGGCTTTTCAATAAACGATCCAGCATTTGGAAGATTAGATAAATTTGAACCAATTACTATTCAATGGTATCATGCATTAGCTCCGCTTGTTTTAGTGGCATTAACCAGATTAAAAATTCCAGTCTCTACCACATTCCTAGTACTTTCCGTTTTTGCTACTTCCATAGTAATGGAGCAAATGCTGATTAAAAGTTTTGTTGGTTATGCTGTTTCATTTGTCTTTGCATGTGGTTCATGGTATCTCATTAGTAAATATTTCCTTTATGAGGGGGAAAAAGGTAACAATAAATACAATAATTATTGGAGAGTTGCTCAGTGGTTAACTACTGGATGGTTGTGGTCAACATGGCTAAAGCATGATTTAGCCAATATTATGATTTTCTTACCAAGATATAGTATGGTGCAGTCGTTTCAATTCCAGCTGTTTGTTGTGTCAATAATGTTATTAGGTTTAGCATTCATGTTTTATGAACGAGGTGGGCGAATTCAAGAAATTGTTTTATCTAAAACGAACACTCGATATGTTAGATCTGCTACCCTAATCGATTTAGTCTATTGTTTTGTTCTATATTATTTCAAAGAGGTAAATAATATTCCTATGAGTACAACTTTTGTATTTATGGGAATGTTAGCCGGAAGAGAACTAGGTATTTGGCTGTCAATTGGTTATGGAAAATTGACATATACTGACAGACACAAAAAAGCTATTTTCCCAATGCTGTATATGGATTTCTTAAGATTAATGCTAGGCTTAATGATTAGCGTGTCTCTTGCCTATGGAATTCAATGGTATTCCAGTCTATAATATTTTATTTTAACATATGAATCTTAAAAATAAAATTGTTCTTATCACGGGAGGAGCTAAAGGTATAGGTTTAGCAACTGCTCAAAGAATTCTAAATGAAGGTGGAAAAGTAATACTTTGGGATTTCAAGGAAGATGATCTAAACAAAACTGTTAATAATTTTAAAGAGCAGGGATTTGATGTTTTTTCACAAATTTGTAATGTAACAAACAAAGAGCAGGTATATAGTAATGCCAATATCATTAAAGAAAAGTTTGGTAGTTTAGATATACTAATTAATAATGCTGGTACTGTTTATACAGGGTATATGCTGGACAGAAGTGATGAAGAGCTTGAAAATCTTATTAATGTAAACTTCACATCAATGATATATACCATTCGTGCATTCATGCCAGCTATGTTAGAGAAAAACTCTGGTCATATTATTAATATTTCCTCAGCATCATCAATGACAGGTGCTCCTAAGCTAGCTGTATACGCTGCTACTAAATGGGCTGTAGCAGGACTTACGGAATCCTTAAGGCTTGAAGTACAAAAGATGGGTAAGTCTGGTGTTAAATTCTCTTCCATTCACCCAAACTTTTTGAAAAAAGGATTATTTGAAGGAACCAAGCTTAATTTTTTAGGTCAGCTATTAGCACCAGGGGTTAAGAGCCATGATGCTGTTGCAAAAGTTATTGTGAACCGTGCCATTAAACTTGGATTTCACTCTCCAAAAGTTCCCTGGATAATGAATCAGGTAGTTTTGCTGAGAGCTTTATTACCAAGTTCTTTACTAATTAAATTTAGTAGTCTTTATGGTCTTTATGATATGATGGATGATTATAAAGGTTATAATGATGGTAGATAATGATGTATAAAGGAAGTTATAAATGAAATATTATATAAAAACATGGGTACTACTATTTTTCACTGTGTTAATGTTCTCTTGTTCAAATCAGAATGAGCAAGCTAGTGAAAATAGCAAAGAGTTGATGGTAACTTTCGAAGATTCTTTAAGTTATTCTGTGGGAGTAAATATTGGAAAAAATTTACCTAAAGCTGATTTTAATCAAAAACTTTTGATTGAAGGGTTGGTGGACTTTTGGGAGAAAGAAGAACCAAGGTTAGATTCTCCAACAAGAAATGAGCTATTAAGAGCATTTAATATTATGAATGCTGAATTAGAGCGAGATGAAATGAGAGGATTCACCGAAAAAGCTGCTGAACTTTCTAGAAAGAATAAAATTAAAGGTCAAGAATTTCTAGAAAAAAATAAAACAGAAGAGGGTATTAGAGTTTTTAGAAGTCAAATCCAATATAGAATGATAGCTGAAGGATCTGGAGATATACCTGATTATAATGATACAGTAAAAGTACATTATAATGGATATCTTATTGATGGACATAAGTTTGATAGTAGTTATGAGAGAGGTGAACCTGCAATTTTTGGTGTTAGCAATGTTATTGTTGGATGGCAAGAAATTTTACAGAAAATGCCTGTTGGATCTAAATGGGAAGTATTTATTCCAGAAAATCTTGCCTATGGAAAATCCGGTATTGTAAGTGACCCTCAAAAAGGAGAGTATGTTATTCCTCCCTCATCGACCTTGATTTTTGAGATTGAATTATTAGAGATTGTAGAATAGAGTATGAAGTCTTTAAAATTTTTACTATCACTTTCATTCCTATTAATTATCGGATGTAATTCTAAACAGAATACAATCACGTTAAAAAATCCTATGTTTGCAACAGAGTCCATAACAGACGCAGGTATGGATAGTATTGGATTTTTAATGAGAAAGCACGTTATTGTGGTTACAGTCAAAGATAAAAATGAACTACATGTATATGGTGCAATGAATGGAAAGTTTAAAAAATCCATTAAGAGGGAAAATGCCTATCCAAATGGTATTACAACTATTAATGATCAGTTTGTTTTAGTGACAGAAAGAGATAATAAGCAGGTTGCTGTATTTAATTCATCGTTAGACTTTTTAGGTACTTTTGGAAATGACGAGTTGCGCAGCCCTTATGGAATTACATTCTACAAGCAGGAAAACAACTCTTACAAAGTTTTAGTTACAGATAGTTATGAATACAATAATCCAAGAAAAGACCGCATTCTTAGTTGGGATTTTACCATAGAAAATGATGAATTTTCAGTAGGTCCAGCTACAGTACTAGGAAACCCAACGCTTTATCAAGTAGAAAGTATTCATGCTGATAAATATTATCAAACTTTGTTAGTAGCAGAAGAAATGAAAGAGCACCACAAGATTATGGCTTTAGATTTAGTTACTGGTGAAGTTATAAAAGAAGATTTAGGTAATTTTGATAGAGGAAATGATCCTGAAGGGATTGCTTTAGTAATTAATAAAGATAATAATGGATATTGGATTTGTACTGAACAAAGCAAAACTGATAATCGTTTTCATTTATATGATCGTAAATCATTAGAATATATTAATACCATGTATTTAGATAATGTTTCCTACACTGATGGAATTGCTACAGCATATATGCATGGTAAATGGTTTCTATATGCAATAGATAATGATGCAAGAGTTGTTGCGTTTGAGTTACCCGAGATAAATACCTAAAGTTTTATTTACTGTTTTATTTCGTACCCCGGATAGGATTCGAACCTATGACCTACGGATTAGAAATATGTTGGTTTATCGAGGAGAAAATTGAAGGAATATTGTTGTTTCATATATTTACTATTTAATTTTTAATACAAATTTTTAAAATTATTTTTAATAAATTTATAATATGGGACTTTTTAACTCTTCAAGGAAATTAAAGAAAAAATATAGTCTAGAGTACTGGGACCAATATATGGATACTTTCTACTCTGATGATAATGGTAAACTTACTAAAAATCATAATTTTGAAGCCAGCTTTTCAGATTCATTAATACATCAATTTCCTTATAATTTAGAAAATAATAAAGGACAAAAAACTAGGCACATAATGCAATCAATGATAGCGGTACTGAGAAAAAAAACAGGATTAAGGCATATTTATGGTGGTTACGTGTTAGTTACTCCAAAAATAATTGAAAGTGAAGACTGGAATCAACTTTTATCTTTGGCCCCACTTGGGCTGCTTGTATTTGGACAAGATACAGAATTCTTTGAAAAGGAAGTACAAAAAGGAAATAAACATTGTTTAGCATATTATACAGTTCCAATAGATGATAATGATTTTTTAATTGAAAGACCGAGCTGGGAAGGTAGAGATTTTATGGATATAGTTGGAGAATTCCATGGTGTGAAAACTTGGTATTCAGGATCTGTTATTAATGTTGGTTTAGAAGGAAAATTGAGACCAGTTAGATTTTCTTTTGATTTAGAAAAATGGACGTTTCCCGAAAAGGATTCGAACCTGTGACCTACGGATTAGAAATTGATTGTATTTTTGAGAAGAAAATGAAAAAAAATGATTCATTTTTTTGAATGAATTGTCTTAATTATTTCACCATTCATATTTGTAAACTCCATATACTCAAGTCATACCTTTTGACACAGTTAATCCCTTTCTTTTAAATAATCTATAAATTGACTTTCAGTATAGTATTTACTTGATACATTCATTCCTCCAGAGTTAGATACTCTATATCTTTCTGTTGAGTCACTGTAATTTCCAACAAATTCTCCAGTTCTTTTATCGAACCATACAATGTTTCCACCAATTCTTTCAATATCATATTTATTTTCTTCTTCATGGTCATCAAAACCCATTAATAAAAACAAATTCACTGTTGTTAATACTCCAATTATAAAACTTTTAATGTCTAATTTCATTTTTACCTCCTAAATGATTTAATTAAATAAAATCTAATTTATTCAACTCATAAAATAAATATCAATTAAAACAACGGATTCATCTCCGTAGTACAAAAAGTCAGAGGAAAATACCTAATTACTATAGTAGGTACTATAGTAGGTTTTTTAGAGGTTTTAAATGAAGTAAAAAAGGGAGTTTGTCGTCGTACCCCGGACAGGATTTGAACCTGTGACCTACGGATTAGAAATCCGTTGCTCTATCCAGCTGAGCTACCGGGGCATGGGCCAAATTTAACTAATTAATAAAAATTTTAAAGCTTTTTTGTAAAATTCTTCCGAGGGGTCTCCGACGAGAAATTTCTTGCAAAAAATCGAGTTTAGTAGTAGAATATTGAAATAAGCTTATTCATTAAACTTTTTAAGGAGAATATAATGGCTGATAAAGTAAAAACATGTGGTGTTAGTAAAGAAAAAGGCTATCTATACTACTTAGGTAAAGATGGTAACGTATGGCGCTCAGCTATGTCAAGAGGCGGATCTGGTGGCGGTAATGCTGAAAAAGTTGCTGACGCAGGTGTAACACGTGAAAGTGGTTACCTATACTTCATCGATAAAGACGGTGATGTATCTCGCGCACCTATGGCTAGAGGTAGAGGTTAATAAACTTTTATCTTATTAGTTTTAATTGAAAAAAGGAGCATTTCGATGCTCCTTTTTTATTTAATGATATTATTTTTATGGCTTCCTACAATACCGCTAGAAACTATCATTCTAAAGCCTTCTTCTACATCAACATCTGCTGCAGTTGTATCTTCTTTAGCAATAATTACAAAATAACCTGAAGTTGGATTTGGTGTTGTAGGAACAAATAAATGATAAAATTCTTCGTTATTTTGATTAACAGATTCACCGGTTACAAAACCTAAAGTCCACATCCCTTTTCTTGGGTATTCTATATAAACTACTTTTTGAAAAGAGTCAGTTTGTGATCCTGAAAAGGTTTCAATAATTTGTTTTGTAGTACCATATATTGAGTCAATTAAAGGAATTTTTTTGAAAATACTTTCAAGCCAGTCTACAACTCTTTTACCTATTACATTTCTAGCTAGAGCTCCAAAGATAATGAGAGCAAAAAATACTATAAGCAAACCAACGATAGAGCTAATAATACCAAAGCCAGGAAAAGTGACATTTACAAATCTTTCTAATGGCTCAGCTACTGTACCTCCTATCCATATCGTGAATGTTATAATAACTTGGATTACGTATACAGTTAAAGCAAGAGGTATTATAGTTGCAATACCAGCAAGTAAGTTTGATTTAAATTTTTCTATCATAATTTAATTTATAAAAAAATAGTTTCTATTTCCTATATATAAGTATAGAACTTCCAAGGATAAATAAGGTTCCAATAATTTCTTTTGTTGAAAGTATTTCTCCTAAAAATATCCAGCCAAGTAGTATGGCAACTATTGGAGGGAAGATAGCAACATAAGTAACTTGTGTTACGTTGAAATATTGATATAGCCAGAAATAAATCCCCCAGGAAATAAATCCTCCAAAAATTATAAGATATAATGTGGAAAGTATAAGCTCGTTTGTCCATAGTATAGCCGAAGTATCTTCTTTTGCTAGAAACGACATAGAAAGCATTACAAAGCCTGTTAATACCTGACAAACAGCATTCATTTGATATGGACCAACTTCGTCATTGTATTTTTTATAAAGAACGCTTGGATATGCCGCTATAATAATTACCGCAATTAAAACAAGAATTGCCAAAAACGATTGAGAGGCTAAATCAATTTCTTGATTAGCACTCATGATGATGACTCCTGTTAGACCAGTAAATAGAGCTGCAATTTTATTTTTATTCAATCTTTCATTAGGATCATCTTTAATCATAAAATGAGCCATTAAGCTTGTAAAGAGTGGAAATAGACCCCATAGAATCGATGAGATGCTAGAAAAAATATATTGAGTAGCCCAATAAGTCATTCCATAAGATAGACTGAAGTTTAATAGTCCAAACGAGAGATATAATTTTATTGCTCGCGGGGTAAATGGTATAGATAGCTTTTTGAAATAAATATATAAGTAAAAAATAATTCCAGAAAAAAGAAATCTAAGTCCCACTCCATAAAAAGGTGGAACTCCAGCATTTAAAGAAATTTTAATGAAATACCATGTAGAACCCCAAATTATGCATAGCGCAATGAATGGAAATAAAATCTTATTATTCATTATTTGTTAGAAGATTGGTAGATAGTTGCGAGCAATGCACTAGCAATATAAATACTAGAATAAGTACCCACAATGACACCAACTAACATAGTAAAAGAGAATGGTCTAATTACTTCACCCCCATAAACGAGCAAAACAATAATAACAAAAAGTGTTGTTAAAGAAGTAATTAAAGTTCTGCTTAGGGACTGATTAATGCTTTTATTAATAGTTGATTCAAACATTACGGTACCAGAGGATTTCATATTTTCTCTAATTCTATCCAAAATAACAATTGTATCATTTAAGGAGTATCCAACGATAGTTAAAAAAGCAGCAACCGTACTTAGTGTAATTTCAAAAC
>Ga0255777_10005175_pt1 | contig 10554 bp, 11 predicted proteins | sample 101ome_15_FD_179975 | JGI IMG/M metagenome (GOLD analysis project Ga0255777, IMG submission 179975) | Coastal salt marsh microbial communities from the Groves Creek Marsh, Skidaway Island, Georgia - 101402AT metaG (version 2) | ecosystem: Environmental > Aquatic > Marine > Intertidal zone >...
AGTTATTTTCATTTTTAATAAATTTTTTTATTTTAAAGATTCAAATAGTTAGTCTTTAAGATATTTAAACCAGTCAGCCGTAGCAATACTTATGGTTGGGGACCAATTTATAGCCTGCTTAATTTTTAGAAATGTCGGCCAGGGTAATATCAGGCTCTCCTGGTCTTTTCGGAATATAGACTCCATCGCCACCGAGTAAATTAACAATATCATTAAATAAATTTTTTTATTTTAAAGATTCAAATAGTTAGTCTTTAAGATATTTAAACCAGTCAGCCGTAGCAATACTTATGGTATCTGGCTCCCATACAGGAGCATCATTCCAGTAATTTATGTTATCCATAAGTAGTGATACACCTTCAGAGATACTTATGGTTGGGGACCAATTTATAGCCTGCTTAATTTTAGAAATGTCGGCCAGGGTAATATCAGGCTCTCCTGGTCTTTTCGGAATATAGACTACATCGCCACCGAGTAAATTAACAATATCATTAACAGATGTCGCTATCCCAGAGCCGACATTAAAAATTTCATTAGTAATGTCACTAAGAGAAAGTTTATACAATGCGGAACAAATATCAGTCACATATGTAAAATCTCTTGTTTGATTTCCATCACCTACGACAGTGAACGGTTTACCGTGAATTTTTTGAGCCAAGAAAACCCCAAACATTGCTCCATAAGTACCATTTGTCCTTGATTTAGGGCCATAAACATTAAAAAAGCGTGTTGAAATTATGGGTAGATTATAGACATTACCAAAATGTAAGCACATTTCTTCGCCAAGTCGCTTAGTTAGTGCATATGGATACCTTACATCGATGCTGCTATCTTCAGAAGTTGGATAATTTTCAGGTATCCCATAACACGAAGAAGAAGCTGCGTAAATAAATTTCTTGATTCGCTTATTATTTCTTATTGCATTTAATAAATTAAACGTGCCAATAACATTTGATTGGAAATATGTATCAGGATTATTTATTGACGGAACAATATCTGCTAATGCGGCAAGGTGATATATATAATCTGCGACACCTACGATCTCCTCTAAATTATTCGATTCTGATAAATCATAGTTTATAAATTTTACTCTATCAGACTTTACAATATTATCGACATTACCAGTAGAAAGATTATCAATGATTGTAATGTTATAGTTATCATATTCTAAAAGATAATCTACAAGATTTGAACCTATAAAACCGGCCCCACCAGTAACTACAATATTTTCCATTTTTTTCACCATAAAACCATTATCTTTAGAGTAAATAAATCTATTTAGTACAGATAGCCATCAGGTACCAAGCCATCTTGTCAAATTGAGTAGAAACAATCTCATCAGTCATGCTAAATAAGAAAACATTGTTAAATTTAGCTGATAATTTTGTTCTAAATTCATCCGGAGTGAATTCGTGTTCATGTGTAAGCAACCTACGTTTGGAAGCATAATTGATCCACGACCATGCCCACATCCTACGTCAGCAACGAGCATATTTTTATCTGACAATCTAGCTGCGAATTTATACCTTGCTAATATAATAAAAAAATCAAATGGATTTTGAGTAAATGTATATCCATGATATTCATTTAAAATCTCTTGTAATTCACCACTTTCATCCCTAAATAAATACTTATCATTTTCATTACTCATAATATTCACCTATTATATTTTTAGCATAGTATGGAAGGCTATCTAGTGGGTAAAGATTATACATTTGAGGCATATCTTTGTTATCCATAAAGTTAATAAAATTTTGATTAATATCACGAACCGTATTTGGAAGAATACTTACTGATGAGTGCTCAAGATCACCAAACAATATAGACTTCGAGTTTGATATTGACTGAATATCTAATAAATTTCCATTCAAATAACATCGCTTATATAATATATAATTTTGGTTTCCAGGAATTGCTTGCCAATACATCATAGCATCACTTATGAACAATCTTGAACCACAAGAAGCGGGAATAAGTAAAGAACCAGAATGTTGCCCAACAAAAACATCACATGTCGTTTGAAGAAACAAACCAACTATTTTGTCAGTGTAATGACTAACATCATAAAAACCTTCTAAAGAATTGTAACTTTTAAAATTAGCTTCGCCCAAGCCGAAAACGTTATATCCGCGTTTCACCAAATTATCCGCTATTCCAAGATAATTCTTAATATCTCCTGGATTTCTAATTACATTTGTAAAATCCTTATTGTCACCTATTTTACCTCTCAATTGTACGATAGCAGTTGGACGATCCCATTTCAAATTTTTGTATTTTTCATTAATTAATTTTTTTGCAACTATCTTATCCGACTCACTTAATCTAGGACGACATATATTATCATTTTCCAACTTATCAAAATAGTCGTAAATATTGTAATATTGTTTCATCTGATTGTCGTCGTATATTTTTATATAGTGGCTAAAGGTGTCTTTATAGTAAAAATCTTGTTTATCAATAAGCTCAATGCCATACTTTGTTCCATAAAATTGTTTTAGTAAAAATAATGTTAGTTTTTCGCGAATTAAATTTACAGCTCTGGATTTTCCAAAAATAAGGCACTTATACTTATAAAAGTAAACATCTGGGAATAATCTTGATATCTGATAACAATCATCTATATAAATACAACATAAGACACCTTGCGGATTACTTCTTCTAACCCAATCCAAGTAAAGAAACTGATGCCCAAAACTCCAATGGTAATTCACTATATACTTATATCCCCTTTTCAAGGAAAACCTATTCAAATAAAACTCAAAAACAAGAATTGGAACTAAAAAAAATCTTAATGATCTATAAATCAATCTTAATGATCTATAAATCAATCTTAATGATCTATAAATCATGCTTGATCTTTACATTTTTCATTGTTAAAAGTATTTGAATAGCCATTACAAGAGTCACCAGCCCTAAATATCCCTTATCATTTCCTTCGATAACAATGATCATTATTGGTATATAGCTTATTATGTTTATCGCATAAGCTCGTAATATTTTAAATTTATATACACTCTTAATTTTTAATTCTTTTTGAAAATACAATGCGTAAGTCATTAGAGCAAGTATATCAACTGCGACTAATATCGCAGCAATTTCGTATATGTTTATTTCAATATTTGTGGCGATAGCAATAGCAATAGCAAAAAGGTATAGAATAAATCTAAGCAAAACCATCCATGTAATTTGTAAAAATTTATTTTTTAATGTCAAAATAGAACTGAATGGAACTAGACCATACTTAATTACTTCTGTAAAGTATAAAATGATCAGAATCTCGTATCCTATCAGCCATTTTTGACCATAAAATATTGCTAATATATAATGGGTCGCTATTATGCTTATAATTGATAAGGGAGTGATGAGAGTTACTTGAAAATCAATTAATTGACTTATCTTGCTATTTATTTCTGTAATTCTTGACCTTAACATTGGGTAAATGAATGTGTATAGTGGGCTATATGTAAATGATATTATTAAATTCATTATATTTTTCGCGAAACCATATACGCCTATTTCATAATTTGTTAGAAAATGAGATCCAAATATCGCTATTGAGTTATTCATTAAATAATTAAGTAACGATAACGGTGTTAGATAGTACGCATGCTTCCAAATTAAATAAATTGCACGCCTGTTATATTTTATTGAAAAACTATAATTTTTCATTAGCGCTATTGAAATAATTAGCCCAACAATTGGTGGGTATATTAATATATTAATCCCCGCATCGTATCCAATCATTGCTAATGTAGACATTAATGTAGCCAGCCCGCCAACTACTCTACTTTTACCCAATCTATCTATTTCTTTCTGTGAAATAAGTATTGCCCCATACGTGGCTTGGGCAACAGTTAGGATCCCAATTGTATATGCTAATATTGCATATATTAGGTTGTTATATATATCTTCTACTAGTATGTATTCTATCGCAAGAACTAAACCCCCAATTACTATGCATACTAAATTTATAGCATTTACTGTAGGTGAAATATTTTTAAGTCTATTTTTTTTTATTGCATCTGTGATACCGCCGCCTATAAGAAATGTTATTATTGCGGAGAGAGCGTATACCTTTAACCACAAGCCATAGTCATCTACTTTTATATATAGTGCTATTACCCCTAACTTTATTAATGAAATTATTATCAATATAATTTCATATTGATAATTCTTAAGTATCTGCTTGCTGATCAATATTTTTGATTTATTTTACTTATTTTGAATTCTTTAGATACCAGGCCATTGCCTCCTCTAGTCCCTCGTTGATTCGATGACTTGGCGTATAACCTAATAAACGCCTAGCCTTACTAATATCTGCCAGTGAATGGCGCACATCACCAGGTCGAAAATCACGATAAATTGGCTGATTCACTTGAAGCCCATCAACCCTTTCTATTAATCGATCACATATCATTTTATATAGGGCATTCAAACTAGTGCGTTCACTCAAAGCACAGTTATAAACTTGATTCTTAGACTCTTCACTGTGCGTCATTGCACTTAAGATGTTCATCTGCACGACATTATTAATGTAACAGAAATCCCTACTAGTTTCGCCATCTCCATTAATAAAAACCCTATCTCCAGCCATAACGCTAGCAACCCATTTAGGTATAACAGCGGCATAGGAACCATTGGGATCTTGACGCTTACCGAATATATTAAAGTACCGCAAACCTATACTGTTAAAATCGTAATTACGAGAAAATACATCTGCATAAAGCTCGTTAACATACTTTGTTACCGCATACGGACTTAACGGGTTACCTATTTTGTCTTCGACCTTTGGTAGGTCTTGGTGATCACCATAGGTAGAACTAGAAGCTGCATATACAAAATTTTTAACTTTTCCATCTTTAGCCGCCACTAGCATATTTAGAAACCCATCTATATTTGCTTTATTTGTAAGTATAGGGTCTTCTATTGAACGAGGCACAGACCCCAGCGCAGCTTGATGCAATACAAAATCTACCGAGCAGCTGTTATCACCATACCCCCAGGTCATTGCCTTTTGGCAATCTTCTAGTTCTCTAATATCGCCTTTGATAAAGTAGAATAAAGCTGAACGATCTTCACCTGCAACTTGGTTAGCATCTTCAAGCGCTTGGTCTAAGTTATGCTGATAGCCGGTTTCGAAGTTATCTAAACCCACTACGCGTTGGTTAAGACCAATTAAGTTTTCAACAAGATTTGAACCAATGAATCCAGCAGCACCAGTGACAAGCCAGGTGTATTGCTTACCCCTTAGTTCGTTTTGTATTTCCTCGTAGCGAGTCATCACAGCCTCCCATCAACTTGGTCTGCTTTCAATATATATTTGATATCGAATAAAACGTGATTACTCTTACCCAAAGCTCGAATCGCTTCAGCACCCATCTGTGTGAATTGGGCATGTGCTACAGCAAGAACGATAGCATCGTAATAACCTTGTAAAGGCGCATCCACAGGAGTAATGCCATATTCATGCTTAGACTCTTCTTTTCTTACCCATGGATCATATACATCAACATTACAATTAAAGCCTATAAATTCGTCAACTAAATCAACGACTCGCGTGTTACGTAAGTCAGGGCAATTTTCCTTAAACGTTAATCCCATAATTAGAATATTGGCATCAACCACATGGATGCGCTTTTTAGTCATAATCTTTATGACTTGATCTGCAACATACTTACCCATATTGTCATTAAGGCGTCGACCGGCCAGTATCATCTCTGGGTTGTATCCTACTTCTGCGGCTTTATGTGTCAAGTAATAAGGATCAACCCCAATACAATGTCCACCCACCAAGCCAGGACGGAAAGGCAAAAAGTTCCATTTTGTACCAGCAGCTTTTAATACCTCTTCTGTATCAATTGAAAGCTTATTAAAAATCAAGGCCAACTCATTAATTAATGCAATATTTACATCGCGTTGAGTGTTTTCAATTACCTTCGCTGCTTCTGCAATTTTTATAGAACTAGCCTTGTGAGTACCTACAGAAATAATGCTGCCATATAAAGTATTAATCTTATCTGCAATCTCTGGAGTAGATCCTGATGTAACCTTTTTAATAGTTGTTACTCGATGCTCTTTATCGCCAGGGTTAACACGCTCAGGGCTGTAGCCGCAGTAGAAGTCTTGATTAAAAACAAGGGCTGATTCAGCCTCAAGAATAGGTACGCATACCTCTTCTGTAGCTCCAGGGTATACAGTTGACTCGTAGACAACTATGTCACCTTGCTTGAGTAATTTACCAATAGCGCGACTTGCTTTTTCTAATGGAGTCAGGTCTGGGCGCTTATGTTTATCAATGGGTGTGGGGACTGTAACAATGTATATATTACATTCGCGAATATCATCCACATTAGTTGTGAAAATAAGTTTATTAGCTTGAGCCAACTCTGCAAACTCGACTTCCAGAGTATTATCTCTCCCTGACTTTAGCCCAATAACTCGGGCTTCATTAACATCATAGCCCACAGTGGAATACTTCTTGCCAAACTCTACCGCCAGCGGCAACCCCACATACCCTAAGCCCACAATAGCGATTTTACATTCCAGCATAATCCCCCTTTAAAAAACTTTAGTTGACTTTCAACAATATCTTTACATCTAATTTTACAATCAGACTCAGCATATATCCTAAGCTCTTGTATACGCAATGCAAACCTCATCAGTGAGGTTCTCAACAAGGCCACGTAGGCCGCTAGTGCCAAATTTAATATCCGAGCGTTGAGCAAGTTCCAGTATTGAGATTGTCATTATCGCCCGTACTTATCTTCAAAGCGCACGATATCATCTTCTCCAAGATAGGAGCCTGATTGAACTTCGATAATCTCAAGTGACGTTTTGCCTGGGTTGGATAGTCGGTGAACTTCGCCCAAAGGAATGTAAGTCGACTGATTTTCAGTAAGAGTCAGAACGTTATCTCCACAAGTTACCTCTGCAGTGCCTTTGACGACAATCCAATGCTCAGCACGTTGGTAGTGTTTTTGTAAACTTAGACTGGCACCGGGTGCAACCTGAATTCGTTTAACCTTAAAACGCTCACCCTGATCGATGCTGTCATACCATCCCCAAGGCCTGCAGACTTTACGGTGAAGATCGGATTCCTCTCGGCCATCAGTCTTAAGTCGCTCAACAATCTTTTTAACATCTTGACTACGTTCTTTATCCGCGACAAGAACGGCATCAGGTGTTTCTACGACAACAATATCGTTAACGCCGACCAAGCCTACAACACGTGATGAGGCATGAACGAAGTTATTACTAGAGTCTACCGATAACACATCACCCGATAGTGCATTGCCATCATTATTGGTTGGGCTGATTTTCCAGACAGCCTCCCATGAGCCTAGGTCATTCCATCCTGCATCTAGCGGGACCATATTGATGCTAATGTCACTGTTAGGTAGGTGCTCAATGACCGCGTAATCAACCGATTCTGCCGGGATAGCTTTAAATGCCTCTTTCTCAGGTCGCACAAAATGACTATCGATCATTTGATTACGCCAAGCATTATGAGTGGCATTTGCGATATCGGGACGGAATTGCTCTAGTGCCTTCAACCAGACTGACGCTTTGGTAACGAAGATACCTGCGTTCCAGTAATAGTTACCTTCTTGCAAATACTGCTCTGCAGTAGCTAAATCAGGTTTTTCGACGAACTGTGCAACTGTGTCACCATCAGCCTTGATATAACCATAACCCGTATGCACTGAGGTAGGTACAACACCTAAGACAACTAGCGCATTGTCCATGGCAAGCTTAACAGCACTTCTGGCGGCTTCCTGAAATGCCTCAGCATCCTGAATAGTTTGATCTGCCGGTGTGACAAACAAGATTGGATCATCATCTTCGGTCATCGCCTGAAGCGCTGCGAGTGTCATTGCGGGTGCTGTATTACGACCAACCGGCTCTAGCAGCAAAGAGGTATCTGTTAACCCGATTTCACGTAACTGTTCTTGCGCTAGAAAACGATGCTCTTCATTAGTCACAACAATTGCTGGCTTTATGTCACTGGCAATGGTGCTACAACGAAGGCAGGCTTTTTGGAAAAGAGTCTCAGCACCACCTAATGCTAAGAACTGCTTTGGGAATCCACTGCGGGATAGTGGCCATAAACGTGTGCCTGAGCCGCCGGCGATGATAACTGGCTGAATCATAATTACTCGTGATAGTCCATCGCGGCAAAGCCGTGCTCTTTGATTAGCTCATCACGCTGAGCAATCTTAAGGTCCTCGCGAACCATCTCGGCAACCAGTTCCTCAAAAGTCGTCTTTGGCTCCCAGCCAAGCTGTTCCTTAGCCTTGGTTGGATCACCGAGCAGGGTCTCAACCTCTGTCGGGCGGAAGTAGCGCGGATCAACCACGACGATCAACTTCTCGCCATCAGCCTGTTGCCAGTAGCCTATCGCATCAACGCCTGAGCCTTCCCAGCGGATCTTCATGCCAAGCTCATTCGCTGCGGCGTTTACAAAGTCGCGCACTGAGTACTGAATGCCACTTGCGATACAGAAGTCTTCGGGCTTGTCCTGTTGCAACATCAGCCACTGCATCTCGACATAGTCACGTGCATGGCCCCAGTCACGCTTCGCGTCCATGTTGCCCAGGTACAGTGTGTCCTGAAGGCCGAGGTTGATGCGTGCTAATGCACGGGTGATCTTGCGTGTCACGAACGTCTCGCCACGAATAGGTGACTCGTGGTTAAACAGAATGCCGTTACATGCATACATGCCGTAGGCCTCGCGGTAGTTAACCGTGATCCAGTAGGCGTAAAGCTTTGCCACTGCATAAGGGCTGCGTGGATAGAAGGGTGTTGTCTCTTTCTGCGGGACCTCTTGCACCAAGCCGTAAAGCTCTGAGGTGCTGGCCTGATAGAACTTGGTCTTCTTCTCAAGCCCTAAAATACGTATCGCCTCTAAGATACGCAGAGCGCCAAGTGCGTCAGAGTTAGCCGTGTACTCAGGCTCCTCAAAGCTCACGGCAACGTGGCTTTGGGCTGCGAGGTTGTAGATCTCGTCTGGCTGTGTCTCTTGGATAATGCGGATCAAGCTCGAGCTATCGGTCAGGTCGCCGTGGTGTAAAAAGAACTGCACGTCCTCATCGTGACGGTCACGGTAGAGGTGGTCGATACGGTCGGTATTGAACAAGCTGGTGCGACGCTTGATACCGTGGACTATATAATTTTTACCCAGCAGAAATTCCGCGAGGTACGCGCCGTCTTGACCAGTGATGCCGGTGATAAGTGCTACTTTTTGATCTGTCATTGTCGGTTATCTTTTTCTAAAAAATCTTGATACGCCACTTTAAGGCCTTTTTCTAGACTTATGGTGGCTTTCCAGCCAAGTTGATTCAGTCTAGTGCTATCCATAAGTTTACGCGGTGTGCCATCAGGTTTGGTCGCGTCGTAATCGATACCACCAGTGAACCCAACGGTCTTTGCAACAAAGGTTGCCAACTCTGCGATGGTGACATCGTCCCCATAGCCCACGTTGATATGACTTAGCATTGGGGAAGTGTGTTGATCGTAAAGTGACTTATCCAAATTCATCACATGGATGCAGGCTGCCGCCATATCATCTACGTACAAGAACTCACGGCGGGGCGTGCCGGTACCCCAGATGGTCACTGACTCGGCGTTAGATTCTTTCGCTTTATGGAAGCGACGCAGCAACGCGGGTATGACGTGTGAGTTCTCTGGGTGGTAGTTATCGCCAGGTCCGTAGAGATTGGTGGGCATCACGCTGCGATAATCAATGCCGTGTGACTGACCGTACTGGCGGTTGTAGCTCTCGCATAATTTAATACCAGCTATCTTCGCAATCGCGTACGGCTCGTTGGTGCACTCTAAAGAGCCTGTGAGTAGAGCATCTTCGCGCATGGGCTGCTCGGCAAGCTTTGGATAGATGCAACTAGAGCCCAAAAAGAGTAGTTTTTTAAAACCGTGCTTGAAGGCTGAATGAATAATGTTCGCCTCAATCATAAGGTTCTCATAAATAAACTCTGCTGGGTAGGTGTTGTTAGCGTGTATACCACCGACTTTGGCTGCGGCGAGATAGACCTGATCGAAATTGGACTCGGCAAAAAAGGCATCAACAGCAGACTGATTAGTTAAATCAAGTTCGCTGCGATTACGTGTGACGATCTCAATGTTGGGATCCAGGGTGAGCATTCTGAGGATGGCCGAACCGACCATGCCGTGATGGCCGGCAATAAAAATCCTCATAAATTACAAGCCATTGATTTACATGTATTATTTAATTTCACTTAGGATCTCCCAACGTGTCCGAAAACTCTCGGTAATGACTATTATCGAAGGTCAATTTCCACCCGACAGAAATAGCTACCGCACGACAATTTGGGTCGAAATTGAAGCAAAAAAACATAGCTGAAATTATACATATTCCTTAAAAAAATAAGGTTTAATTTGAAATATAAGTGTGATTTATGTGATTTCTTTTAGACACTCTTTAAGTGATTTTTGCCATAATGGGATCTTAAGACTGAAGTGATTTTTGATTTTTTCTTTACTCAGAGTTGTATTTTGGGGTCTTATGGCAGGGGTTGG
>Ga0255777_10005188_pt1 | contig 10536 bp, 9 predicted proteins | sample 101ome_15_FD_179975 | JGI IMG/M metagenome (GOLD analysis project Ga0255777, IMG submission 179975) | Coastal salt marsh microbial communities from the Groves Creek Marsh, Skidaway Island, Georgia - 101402AT metaG (version 2) | ecosystem: Environmental > Aquatic > Marine > Intertidal zone > Salt...
GAAAAAAATATTGCTGGTGTAGTTTCACAAGTATTAGTTTTAGGAGCAATTGATGCTGAAGGAAAAGTTACACTTGTGCACCCATCGCAAAAAGCTGAGAACGGTTTACCAATTGCCTAGTAATGCATCCTGAAATTCTTTCGATAACTTTATTTGGAATTGTTGCTGCATTTACACCTGGTCCTAACAACTTTGTTGCTTTTTATTCTGGTTTTAACTTTGGTATAGTAAGAACACTCCCACATATAATCGGTGTTACCCTAGGTTTTCCATTTTTATTATTATGCCTAGCTTTAGGTTTGATAAATATATTTAAGCTTTACCCTTTAATTCAAGAAATATTAAAATACTTAGGAACTCTTTTCTTGATTTATTTAGCTTATAAAATTTCTTTTTCAGGTCCATCAAACCAAGAAAATAAAAATAAAAATCCGATTAAATTTCATGAAACTTTTGTCTTTCAGTTTTTAAATCCAAAGGGTGTAATTGCATCTATTATTCTTGTATCAACCTATATAAATCCAGGAGAAACGTTTGTGAGTTATACGACCCAAATTCTTGTTATGGCTTTACTAGTTTCAGTAACGAGCATAACTCTATGGACATTTTTGGGTAAATTCTTTAGGAAATTTGCGACAAATCAGAAATTTATTAATTATTTTAATTATGCTATGTCACTGCTTCTTTTAACAAGCATAATAACTTTTTATTTATAAAATATGACGCCAGGAAACAAAAATTCTTATAATTCTCTCAAAAAAATTAGTATCAATAACAAAGAGTATAATTATTACTCATTAAGCGAAGCAGAAAAAAATGGGCTAGATGGGATTAATAAACTCCCTAAATCTCTAAAAGTTTTATTAGAAAATTTATTGAGATATGAAGATGATTTGAGTGTTACAAAATCTCAAATAGAAGCAATCAAAAATTGGTTGGAAACAAAAAAATCTAAAACTGAAATTGCATATAGACCTGCGAGAGTTTTGCTTCAAGATTACACAGGAATTCCTGCTGTTGCAGATCTAGCTGCTATGAGAGAAGCTGTTAAAGAAAAGAATAAAGATCCAAATACAATCAATCCATTATCTGCTGTTGATCTTGTTATTGATCATTCTGTGCAAGTTGATCAATCTGCAAAAGCAGACTCTTTTGAAAAAAATGTAGATATAGAGTTTAATAGAAATGGTGAGAGATATTCATTTTTAAAATGGGGGCAGCAAGCTTTTGATAATTTTAGAATTGTTCCTCCAGGAACAGGAATTTGTCATCAGGTAAATTTAGAATATTTATCTAAAGTAGTTTGGTCCGAAGAATTTAAAGGTGAGAATTATATATTTCCAGACACTCTTGTTGGTACAGATAGCCATACAACAATGGTTAACGGACTTTCTGTTTTAGGCTGGGGAGTAGGCGGTATTGAAGCAGAGGCGGGAATGTTAGGTCAGCCTATATCTATGTTGATACCTGAGGTGATTGGTTTCGAGGTTAAAAATAAAATGCCTGAAGGTACAACGGCAACAGATCTTGTTTTAACAGTTGTAAAAATGTTAAGAGACAAAGGTGTTGTTGGAAAATTTGTAGAATTTTATGGGGATGGATTAAAAAATCTAACTCTCGCAGATAGAGCAACAATTGCAAATATGGCTCCAGAATACGGTGCTACTTGTGGTTTTTTTCCAATAGATGATGAAACTTTAAAATATTTAAAGTTTTCAGGAAGAGATCAGCACACAGTTGAAGTAGTTGAGAAATATGCAAAGGAACAAGGTTTATGGGCAAGCAATGATTTAGAATTTACTGATGTAATTTCTTTAGACATGTCCACAGTTGTACCAACTATTTCTGGTCCAAAAAGACCTCAAGATAAAGTTTTGTTAACTGATGCACCAACTTCATTTAAAAAAGTTTTATCTGAAGCAACAAACAAAGATCAAAAATCAATATCGAAAGTTTCAAATACTGATTATGAAATTCAAGATGGTTCAATTTTAATTGCTGCAATAACTTCATGTACTAACACTTCAAATCCAAATGTTTTAATTGGAGCAGGTTTGCTTGCAAAAAAAGCTGTTGAGTATGGATTAGAAGTTAAACCATGGGTCAAAACATCGTTAGCACCTGGATCTCAAGTAGTGACTGACTATTTAGAAAAAGCTGGTTTAAACACTTATTTAGATCAATTAGGTTTTAATTTAGTTGGATATGGATGTACTACTTGTATTGGAAACTCAGGACCATTACCTGAAAATATAGTAGAGGCAATTCAAAAAGAAAATATTCATGCCGTTTCTGTACTATCAGGAAATAGAAATTTTGAAGGAAGAATTTCTCCACATATTAAAGCGAACTATTTGGCTTCTCCACCATTAGTAGTTGCTTATGCAATAGCAGGACATATGGAGTTTGATTTATACAAAGATCCTCTTGGAAAAAGTAAAGATGGAAAAGATATATTTTTAAAAGATATTTGGCCATCAAATCAAGAAATAGAGGATACTTTAAAACAATCTTTAAATGCTGATATGTTTATCCAAAGATACTCAAATGTTTCTGATGGTCCTACTCAATGGCAACAAATTAAAACTGAAAAAAGCAGTATCTATAAATGGGATGAAGGTTCAACTTATGTAAAAAAACCACCATTCTTTGAAGGTTTATCTGATGAACCAGAAGGATTTAAAGAAATTAAAGATGCAAGACCGTTATTAATTTTAGGTGACATGATAACAACAGATCACATTTCGCCAGCTGGAAGCATACAAAAAGATAGTCCAACTGGAGAATATTTTATGGAACATCAAATTTTACCTAAAGATTATAATTCTTATGGCTCAAGAAGAGGGAACCATGAAGTTATGATGAGAGGAACTTTTGCAAATATTAGAATTAGAAATGAGATGGCTCCAGGAACTGAAGGTGGATTTACAAAATTATATCCTGAAGAAAAAGTAATGCCTGTTTATGATGCAGTTGTTGAGTATAAAAAAAGAGGAACTGATTTAGTTGTAATAGGTGGTAAGGAATATGGAACTGGCTCTTCAAGAGATTGGGCTGCTAAAGGAACTAAACTTTTAGGAGTAAAAGCTGTTATTGCTGAAAGTTTCGAGAGAATTCACAGATCAAACTTAATTGGGATGGGAATTTTACCACTGCAATTTAAAGATGGAGAAAATAGAAAAAGCTTAAATTTAGTTGGTTCAGAACTAATAAGCGTAGTTGATATTGAAAAAGGCATAAATCCTTCTGATGAAGTTATTATAGAGATCAAATATATCTCTGGAGAAATTAAAAAAGTGAAGACTTTATCTAGAATAGATACTAAAAATGAGTTGGAATATTATAAAAATGGAGGAATTCTCCAATATGTGCTAAGGAATATGATTTAACATGGATGAAGATTTATCAGTAATAAATGCAAATACTAGAAATGAAAAAATTAAGAATTTTTTTGTAAATAACAAAAAACTTCTAATTTCTTCAGTTATTATTTTGGCCTTAATAGTGATAGGCGTTTACAGTTATGATAAATATACAACTGACAAAAAAAGACAGATATCTGATAATTTTAATGCAATAACGATCGATCATTCAGAAAGTTCTAAAGACATAACTTTAAATAAATTACTAGAGATAATTAATCAAAAAGATCCAACTTATTCTCCGCTCTCTCTTTATTTTATAATTGATAACAATCTTCTTTCTGATCAAAGTGAGGTTAATAAATTATTTGATGTCATTATTGACGAAACATCACTAGATAAAGAAATTAAAAATTTAGTTATTTATAAGAAGGCACTATTTAATGCAGATCAGGCAAGTGAAGCTGATTTGTTAAATATGCTAAACCCATTAATTAATTCAGAAAGTGTATGGAAATCACATGCATTATATTTAATGGCTGAGTATTTTTATGCACAAGATCAAAAACAGAAAGCAAAAGAGTTTTTTCAACAAATAACAACTTTAGAAAATCCAAATCCAGATATAAGAATAGAATCAGAGAAAAGATTAAACAGAGATTTGAGTGAATAGACTAATAGCATTATTTATTACATTTTTTCTTCTAAATAACTGTTCTTTGAATGAAAATTCAAGAATTTGGAAAGATAAGGAAAAAGATTTTTCAGAGCAAGAAAATGTAAAACAAATTTTTGCTGAGGAAGAAGTAAAAGCTTCTGAATTTAATCAAGAAGTTAAACTTGATTTATCTGGATTGAAAACAACCAACAAGGTAATAGATAATACCAATAACAATGGTGCCCAAAGCTATGAAGGTCAATTAGAAAAAATAGGTAATTATAAATTTTCAAAGTTAGACGAAATAAATAATCTTAATTACAAGCCAATTTTTTTATCAGATGGATTAATTTTCTTTGATAAAAAAGGTACCATAATTAGATATGACAATAATAAAAAAGTGTTATGGAAAAAAAATCATTATTCAAAGTCAGAAAAAAAATTAAGACCTAAGTTAAATTTTGCAATTAACGAAAATAATATTTTAATAACAGATAGCATTGCGAAATATTATTCGATTAATCTTGAAAATGGTGAATTGAATTGGTCAAAATTTAATACCTATCCATTTAATTCAGAAATCAAAAGTTACAAAAATAAAATTTTTGTTGTTGATTATAAAAATACTTTGAGATGTTATCAAATTGAAGATGGATCCGAATGTTGGAATTTGCAAACTGAGGATTCTTTTACAATTTCAAATGCAAAATATTCATTAATTATAACTGATGAAATGGTGATATTTAGTAACTCAATTGGAGATATCACAGCAGTTGATATAGAAACAGGATTAATCACTTGGCAATTACCAACTCAAAGCAGCAGCATCATCAATGAAACTTATAACTTTAAAATATCAAAACTAGTTTCAGATGGAAAATCTATCTTTTTTTCAAATAATAAAAATGAATTTTATTCAGTGGATGTAAAAACAGGAGTAGTTAATTGGATAAATGATTTAAATTCTAACATTACTCCAATAATTACTGGTAATTTGATTTTTACAGTTTCCAATGATGGTTATTTGCATGTAGTTGAAAAAAACAAAGGCAACATACTCAGAATTACAGATCTTTTTAATAATTATAAAATTAAAAAAAGAAAAGAAATTGAACCAGTTGGTTTTGTGATAGGTAATACTAATTTGTATTTAACAAATACTGATGGAAAAATAATAATTGCTGATTTAAGTGAAGGAAAAGTTTTAAACGTAGAAAAAGTTTCTGGAGACATTGTTTCAGAACCATTTATATTTAATAATAATTTGTATGTAGTTAGAAACGGTTCTATCGTACAATACAATTAAATATGATCTTGAAATTTTTAGAAAAGATCGGAAGAAAAAAAGTAGTTCTAGATAGAGGACCATCACACCCAAAATTTGAAGAAGCAAAACCGTGGATGAATAGATATTATGTGATATTCAGAAATAGACCTAAATGGTTTCCATTTAATATATTAATCCATGAAATGTTAGATGATGATCATGGTGATGGGGTGCATAATCATTTATGCCCATACATTACAATAATTTTAAGAGGAGGGTACTGGGAAACAACAAAAAATGGAAGATTTTGGAGAAAGCCAGGATACATTGGTTTTAGATCGGCAAATGATTTTCACAGAGTTGATTTAGAACCAGACACAAAACCAATGACAATATTTATTCCAGGACCATTTGGTTTACGAAAAGGACCACGATCAGAATATGGTATTGATTTTAAAACTAAAAGAAGTTGATGGCCTTACCTTTTGAAAAAGAATTTATATCTCACTGTAAAAAACAAAATTTAGAAATTAATCCTAGTCAGTTAGATTTAGTAAAAAAATTACAAGAATACCACCAAGGTAATTTCCAATCATTAATATCAAAAATTTTTCAGAACCAATCTTTTAAAAAGGGGTTTTATTTATATGGAGATGTTGGTGTAGGTAAAACAATGATTTTAGATTTCTTTTTTGATCAATTAGATCATAAGAAATTAAGATTACATTTTAATGAGTTTATGTTGAGTTTCCATGATTTTGTTCATGAACGAAAAGGTAGTAATCAAGAAAATATTATTAATGAATTTGTTAAAGATTTAAAATCAAAAGCATTGATAATTTACTTTGACGAGTTTCAAGTAACCAACATAGTTGATGCTATGATTTTAGGAAAACTATTTGATCAAATCTTCAAAGAAGATATAAAAATAATCGTAACCTCAAATACTAAAATCTCTGAACTTTATAAAGATGGTCTTCAAAGAGATCAGTTCAAACCATTTATAAAAATAATGGAGGATCAATCTTTTCAATACAAACTTGTAATTGAAGATGACTATAGAAAATCTAATAATTCTCAAGATAGATACTTTTTTCCACTTGATGAAGAAACTAATTTTAAAATGAATAAGTTTTTTAGAACTATTACTAAAGATAAAAATAAAACTGAGATAATTATTAATGTAAAAGGAAGAAATTTTAAAATAGAAAATTTTTATGAAGGAGTAGCTAGATTTGATTTTAAAACATTGTGCGATCAAAATTTAGGTGCAGAAGATTATTTGGAAATTATCAAAAATTGTGTTTTTATAGTAATTGATCAAATACCACAGTTTGATAATTTTAATTCTAACCAACAGCAAAGATTTATAACTTTATTAGACATAATTTATGATAACAGCGTTCCAATTGCAGTAACAGCTGATCAAAGTTTAGATAAATTTTCATCATCCAAATTACTAGAAAAACCATTTGAACGAACAATCAGTAGATTATACGAATTAACATCTAAAGCAATGAATTCATGAAACAAGAATTTTTTAATCTTCAAATAAACACCAATGGTCAAAAGTTATATGAATTTACAGATCAAACTCTTAATTGGATAAATGAGAATAATTTCAAGAATGGAATTTTAAATTTAAGTATTCAGCATACAAGTGCGTCTTTAATTGTACAGGAGAATGCCGACCCAGATGTACAAACTGATTTGATTAAATATTTTGATAAGTTAGCACCAATGGATAATTCGCTTTATGTTCATACAACTGAAGGTAAAGATGATATGCCAGCTCATATAAAATCTGCATTAACGAATAATCAAATTTCTCTCAGTATTAAAAATAACGAATTATTACTGGGTACTTGGCAAGGTCTCTATCTGTTTGAACATAGATTAGAGTCTCAAAAAAGATCTATAATTCATCATTTTTTGGGAGAATAAGTTATTTTTTCTTCAGAGATTGAAATGCTTCCAAAGCAGCAGCTCTTGCTTTTTCATGAATAACTATTGGTTGTGGATAATCTTTACCTATGATTGTTTTAATAGCCTCTTGATATTTGATTTCCATTTCCCAAGGTTTATGAATAAATTTTGCAGGAACTTTATTTAATTCGGGAACCCATTTTTTTACATAAATTCCTTCCTTATCAAATTTTTCACCCTGGAGGATAGGATTAAAAATTCTAAAGTATGGTGCAGCATCAGCTCCACAACCTGCAACCCATTGCCATTGTGCTACATTATTTGCTTTATTAAAATCAAGTAGACAGTTTCTAAAGTGCTTCTCTCCCTCTATCCAATTAATTCTCAAATGTTTTACTAAAAAAGATCCGACAACCATTCTTATTCTGTTATGCATCCATCCAGTTTCGTATAATTCTCTCATACCAGCATCTACTATTGGATAACCGGTCATACCTTTTTTCCATGCTTTTAAAAATTTTTCATTTTTAGCCCATGGAAATTTATCAAATTCTTTTCTAAAGTTACCTTTTAAGAATTCAGGAAAGTAATTAATTAGACTATGAGAAAATTCTCTCCAACCTAGTTCGTTTATATACTTTCTATATCCTATTCCTTTTGATTTTAGCTCACTACACTTTTTCCAAATTGTATTCACGTGAATTTGACCGAATTTTAAATATGGAGATAACCTTGAAGTACCATTTATAGAAGGAATATCTCTATTAGTTCCATAATCTTGAATTTTATTTTCTAACAAATCTTTTAGAATTTTTTTAGAATCGTTTTCTGAAACTTTCCAATATTTATCAAATTTTTCATACCATTTTTTATTTGGTAAAATATTTTTGAGATCTATAGAATTTTTAAAAAAATTGATGGCTTTAGTTTTCTTTTTTACAGTATAATTTTTACTTGGAGGTTGATTTAAGAAAATTTGTTCAGCTGTCCTCCAGAAAGGTGTAAATACTTTAAATGGTGTACCATCATTTTTAGTTACTTCTTGAAATTCATTTAAAATATTTCCTTTAAAATATTTATATTCTATTTCATTTTTAATAAATATATCTCTTATTTTTTTTCCTTTAGATATAACATCTGGTTCATAAATTTTATTCCAATAGATACATACATTATCTTTTTTTTTCAGTTTTGAAAAAATATCCAATTCATCACCTTTTAAAATTTCAAGATTGATTTTAAACTTTGAAAGTTCTGTTTTTATTGACTCTAATGACTTAAACAACCACCATTTCTGAGCTTCTCTCTTGTTATCAAATTCAGTATTGTTATAAATATATAGTGCAACTACGTTTTCATGATTATTTGTTGCAAAGGAAAGAGCTGGATTGTTATCAATTCTAAAATCCTCTCTAATCCAAAATATTCCCTTGCTTTTCATTATAATTATTTTTGATTTACTAATTTTTTATACATTTCTTGATCAGTATCGCCCTCACAACCAAAAATTAATACATTAGAATTTTCATTAAGCTGTATTTTGCTTTTAATTGCTTCATCCTCACAGCTTGCAATTAAACTAATTACACCCGGAGCTGCATTTTCACCCGCAATTATACTCTCTTCACTAAAGCTTGCATTTCCAAGTAATTTCATAGTTTTTGCAATATCATCATCGGGTAAACTTATGCAGTGTTTAACTGAGTTTTTTAAGATTTCCCATGGTACAAGTGAGACTTCTCCACACGACATCCCGCCCATCAAACTTTCTCGTTTAATATCAATTTTTTCTATTTTTCCAGTTTTAATACTTTCCATCACGCAGGCTGCACTATCTGGTTCTACGACAATTATCGTTGGAATATTATCTAGGTATCTTGCTATCCCAGCTACCATTGCACCAGCCATACCACCAACTCCTGCTTGTAGAATAATATGAGAAATTTTTTCATCATTAATTTGTTCAGCTATTTCTTTCATCATGACTGAATAACCAGCCATTGTATATTTAGGTACCAGCATATAATCTTTCCAAGCAACATCCTGAACAATTTGCCAACTATTTTCCGTAGATTGTTTTATGCATTCAATCAAAGAATTTTCGTAATTACCTTTAACTTTTATAACTTCTGCACCTAGTGCCTCCATAGCTTTGCCTCTTGCATCACTTACAAATTCACTTATAAAAATTTTACATTTTAAACCTAATCTTTTTGCACCCCAAGCAACAGACCTACCATGGTTTCCAGCTGTAGCAGTCGCAACTACTATTTCTTTATTTCCTTTGGTAACTTTTTCTACTGCATAAGCTCCTCCTAGAGCTTTGAAAGATTTTAAATTAAATCTTTCATTTTCATCTTTATAAAAAATATTTTTTAATTTTAACTCTTTTGCTAATTTGTTTAATTTAACTAAGGGAGTAGGGGAGTATCCTTCCCATTTTGAAATAGAATTATACGCATCATCTATGTCTTTTGAGGTTAATAAGCTTAAGATTTGATCTTTATCAAATGAATATTTTTTATTATCTGCAAATTCAGTCAATTTCCATTGATGACCGTTAGATAAAATGCCCATAAACTAACAATCCAATGTATTATCTTTTTCCCATTTTGTAACTGCTTTAGCTTTGTCAAAACTTTCTTTTGATTTAAATTCTTTGATTTCTGTATTTCTCAATTTTACATAACTTGAAACAACATCAGATCCAAATGCATCGTTCATACTTTTATTATCTTTTAATTGAGAGAGTGATTGATCTAACTCATCAGGTAACTTTGGTAAGTCAGGATATTTAGCAAAGTCTTCGTACATGTTACAATGCAAAGGATTACCTGGATCGATTTTATTTTTTAAACCATCTAAACCAGCCGCTAAAATACTAGCTTGTAATAAATATGGATTTGCTGATCCATCCATTAATCTTAATTCAAACCTTCCTGGATCAGGAATTCTAATCATATGTGTTCGATTGTTTCCAGTGTAAGAAATACTACTTGGTGACCATGATGCTCCAGATTTTGTTGGTGGTGCATTAATTCTTCGGTAGCTATTAATTGTTGGATTAAAAAATGCCGACAACGATGATGCGTTTTTAATTACCCCACCTAAGAAATTATATGCAATTTTACTTAATCCAAGTTTATCAGACTTATCTAGAAACTTATTTTTCTTACCTTGCCAAACTGATACATGAGCATGACACCCATTACCTGTTAAATTATTAAATGGTTTAGGCATGAATGTTGCTCTTAATCCATGTTTTTCAGCAATTGTTTTTACCATGTATTTAAAAAAGGTATGTCTATCTGCAGTTTCTAAGC
>Ga0255777_10005222_pt1 | contig 10493 bp, 8 predicted proteins | sample 101ome_15_FD_179975 | JGI IMG/M metagenome (GOLD analysis project Ga0255777, IMG submission 179975) | Coastal salt marsh microbial communities from the Groves Creek Marsh, Skidaway Island, Georgia - 101402AT metaG (version 2) | ecosystem: Environmental > Aquatic > Marine > Intertidal zone > Salt...
AAAGAGACCGTCTGAGCATCGGCCGGCATATGGGCAGCCCCCAAAATGACAACATGGGTTTGGCCGATCTGATGCGGGAGAACCTGCAACAAGGTCGAGGTCACGCCGGAAAAACGACGATTGCCATTGCCCAGTATCACGTTTGGGAGGGCCGGATGCGTCACACCAAGGTCTCTTTGAATCCTCCCAAGAGCATAGGTGAATTAGCGCTAGAATCCCACGGGTTGGGTGATTCGCCGGGTCTTGCGTGATGGTTCCGCAGGGGGCCCCAAAAAAGAAAGAACCGTGTTGCTCATTGAACGGTGACTCGTCAGTGCGCGAAGGCAAAGATCATGATCAGGCACTTAACCGTTTTTTGGGACGCGCGGGATTGCGCGGAGAGAGATGGACCTTTAGCCGTGACGGACGCTATTCAAGCCGCAGTGCGGTCTCGCACACCGTGGTTGTCGTCGGGTCTTGCTGAAAGAGCGATCGATCATCTGCTCTTGCCGCTCGTCATCCATCGCGAACGCTCAACGGCTCGAGATTGCTCAAACCGATGAGGCTGTTATGCTCGAGTCAGCGTGTGGGCAAGGTCTAGGAGTGGACTGAATGAATCTTGCGAAGCCTTGTATTGACGTGGGCCTTTATTGCCGCGAGCGAGAGGCCATGATGGACTTTTGGCAGACCTCTGTGGGACTGGGATTCGAAGGTCTTTTGAAATTGGGTGGAGGCGCTCAACAATGGCGGCATGAGATGAATGGCTCGATCCTAAAGCTCAATCATCGCCTAGACCCGTTGCCCGAAGCGCCGCCGGCGGGATATGACGGACTGATCGTGACTGATGAAACGGTGGATGAACCTGTCACGATGCTCGACCCGGAAGGAAATCGTGTCACCTTGGTTCAACCCGGATTTGAAGGGATCGACCAGATCGCGATTGAAATGGCGGTGTCAAACGTGGATGAACATCGGGCGTTCATGCGTCGGGTGTTGGGTTGCCAGCAGGTTTCCGAGCGGCATATGAAATGGGGCGAGACGAGTTTCTTTCTCTCAACCGCAACCGTCCCGGCCCGAGCGCAAGGCGCCGCGCTGGCGGCACCAGGCTTTCGCTATGTCACGGTTCAGGTTTGGGACGTGGACGTTGAGCATGAGGCAGCGCTGCGCGGTGGGGCAGCGGAAGGCATGGCACCAACGACGCTGGGGGAAACCGCTCGGATATCGTTTATAAAAGACCCTGACGACAATTGGATTGAGATATCGCAGCGGGCATCCTTAACGGGCTCCCTGTCAGCCTGAACGGGCTGTCCATCGAGCCATTAAAAGGCACAAGACAATGATGATGAAGTGAGGGCTTTCAATGAAATCACCGATTTGTGAACAACTGGGTATCGACTTTCCGCTGATAGCGTTTACCCACTGTCGAGATGTGGTTTGCGCCGTGTCTAAGGCGGGCGGAATGGGCGTCTTGGGCGCAGCAGGCTACTCTCCAGAGCAGTTGGAAATTGAACTCAAGTGGATCGACGACCACATCGACGGCAAACCCTACGGTTTGGACCTCATTGTGCCGAGTTCAATGGGCAATAAAGACGAGTCGCTGTCTCGCGAGGAACTGCACAACTTGGTGCCTGGCGAACACAAAGCGTTCGCGGCTTCGATTTTGGCTCAACACAATATTGACACTGTGGATCTTTACGAGACCCGGGCTGGTGGAGGCGGCGGTGGCTTTCTAGGCGAATCGCGCGCCGCAAATGTACTCGACATTGCCTTTTCTCACCCGATTCGAATGATCGTCAACGCGCTTGGGGTACCCCCGGCTTACATGCTCGAATTGGGTAAACGCCATGGCGTGCCAGTCGGCGCGCTCGTCGGGTCGAAGCAGCACGCCATTAAGCAGGCCGAAGTGGGTGTCGATATCCTGATCGTTTCTGGGACTGAAGCCGGTGGGCATTGCGGCGAGGTCTCAACCATGGTTTTAGTGCCGGAGGTCGCTGAGGCGGTGGCCGAATTTAAGGATGTTTCGATTTTAGCGGCTGGAGGGATTGTGACGGGACGTCAGATGGCGGCTGCCATGGCCATGGGTGCCCACGGGGCTTGGTGTGGTTCAGTCTGGTTGACGACCCAAGAAGCGGAAACCGCACCGGTCATCAAAGAAAAATTGTTAGCAGCGAGCTCCAATCAGACCGTGCGATCAAAGAGCAGAACCGGCAAATATTCCAGGCAAATACGATCGCCGTGGACGGACGCCTGGGAGTCAAGTGACGATGCGCCCGATCCATTACCCATGCCGCTACAGTCATTGGTGAGTGAGCCCGCGTTGTCAAAAGTCGCAAAACTCGCGGAGACGGGGCATCAAGGCGCGCGGCAATTAGCGACTTATTGGGTGGGGCAGGGGGTTGGCATGATGACTCAATCCCTTTCTGCGCGTCAGGTGGTTTACGATTTCATGGAAGATTTTCTGAAGGCCTCAGAGCGGCTGAACGGATTTGTTGACGACGCCTGATGGCGCGCTCGTCGGGCGTCGAGCGAAGCGTCCGTGTCCTCAGCGGAAGCCAAAAAGTAGCGAGAAAAAATAAACATCCAGCTGAGCATAAGCCAGCAGAAGATCAGCGAGAATCAAACGCGAAGGAGAGGATGAAAAATGTATAAGAAAGGCATCGGAGCGGTCATCTTTGGCTTGTGCTTTGGGCTAACGGGATGCGGTGGTGAGTCCGCCGAGGCACCCGATGTTGACCAGGTGCTGGGCGGGCCCAAGGTATCGGTCATCGCAACCGGCGCCGAACTTGCGGGTGCGAATGGCATTGCATTGGGGCCAGAGGGTCATCTCTATGTGGCTTCAGTGCTGGGTTCGAACCTGACCGTGGTTGACGTCGAGTCAGGAGACATCCTCAAACAATATGGCATCGAGGAGGGGGTCATAGGCCCAGACGATGTGGCGTTCGCGAGTGATGGCAGTTTTTATTGGACCTCCATCATGACGGGAGAGGTGGCTGGATTTAATGCAGCAGGCGAAAAGGTGATCGCAGCGAAGCTCACCCCAGGCGTGAACCCGATTACGTTCTCCGATGATGATCGTCTGTTCGTGTCTCAGTGCTTCTTTGGCACGCACCTGTTTGAAGTTGACCCACAAGGGGCGTCCCCTGCGCGCCTAATTGACGATACCCTAGGGCCAGGCTGCGGCCTGAATGGCATGGATTGGGGCCCGGATGGGCGCCTCTATGGGCCGCGTTGGTTCAGAGGCGAGGTCGTGAGTTTCGACGTCGATCAAGGCGACATGCGGGTTGAGGCGAGTGGATTTGTCACCCCGGCGGCGGTCAAGTTCAATGCTGAAGGCGTGCTTCATGTGCTTGATACGGGTGTCGGTGACGTGGTTCGCATCGATGGTGAAGGTCCTCATGAAGTCGTCGCGACGCTATCGCCGGGGCTCGATAATTTTGTCTTCGACGATGATGGGCGAATTTTTGTGTCGAGTTTCACCGATGGTTTTATTACGCGAGTGAATCTGGATGGTTCGCAAACGGAACTATTGCCCGGTGGAATCGCGCATGCTGGCGGCATCACGTATCACCAAGGTCAGTTGGTGCTTGCCGACTTGCATGGGATCCGTGGGTTTGATCCGGAGGGTAAGAATACCTTCAACCAGCGAAATGTACTGGGTATGGGCGCGATGGGCGGCGCACTGAACGTGTCGAGTGACGGCGATGATCTGATTCTGGTCTCCTGGGTTGATAATGATGTGCGCATCTGGAATCAGACCGAGGGTGTGCGCCGATGGGAGAAGTCAGGGCTCTCTGCTCCCGTGGCAGCGGTGCGTTATGAAGGGCTCATTGTAGTCGCAGAGCACGGTCAGCGCCGTGTGGTCGCCTTTAACGATTCAGGGGAGGAAGTGGCGGTCTATGCCAGTGGTTTGATGGCACCGACCGGGCTTTTCGTCTCAGACGGGGACTTGTTGGTGAGTGACCGCGGACAGGGTCAGATACTCAAGATCGCTCGCGAGGGGCAAGCACTGGCCGAGCCGGAAATTCTGGTGGATGGCTTGCTCACCCCGGAGGGTTTTGTCCAATACCAAGGACACGTGGCCGTTGTGGAGGCGGATGCGGGTCGTGTCACGGTGATTAAGTCGGATGGCGAACGGGTGACGGTGGCCGAGATCCCGCCTGGGTCGCAGGCTGCGAGTGCAGCGCAGCCACCCTCACAAGTTTTCAATGGCATCGCCGTTGATGACCGTGGGCGTCTTTATCTGCCTGGCGAGCCGAATCGGTTGCTCTACCGCATTGACGGTGCGTGGTAAGCAACGAGGCTATGATGTTAGAGAATCCTTGCTGGCGACTTGCGCGAACCCCCATCGAGGGTTGGCCCTCACCCGACGATTTTAAATGGCAAGTCGAGGGGGCCGCTGAGCCGTTGGCGGGCCAAGTCTTGTGCGAAACCCTTTACTTATCGCTGGATCCCTACCAGTGGAACCGCCGCCGCAATGGAACCGAAGCCCCTGGGGATATTTGTCACGGTCGCACCGTGTCGCGTGTCGTGAAGAGTCGGAGTGAGCAGTTTGAAGAAGGCGATGTGATTTTTAATACCTTAGGTTGGCAATCGATGGGGCTGACGGGGGATCAAATCACCGACTTTGGTTACATGCTGCCTAGAAAGCTTGATTCGCGTCATGGGCCCCACTCCTACGCGCTTGGGGCCTTAGGAATGCTGGGGCTGACGGCTTATGCGGGACTCATTCTCCAGTGCCAGCCCAAGGCTGGGGAGACGGTCGTCGTTTCAGCGGCATCGGGCGGCGTTGGGCAATTGGTCGGCCAGTTGGCTCGAATCTATGGTGCCCGGGTCGTGGGTATCGCGGGGACGCAAGAGAAGGTGAATTACTGTATTGATACCCTTGGATTTGATGCCTGCGTGTCACATCAAGCGGATGACTTCGCGGATCAACTGCGCGCGGCATGCCCTGATGGCTGTGATGTGTATTTTGAAAACGTCGGCGGACCTGTGTTTGATGCAGTTTGCGACCAGCTCAATCGAGGCTCACGCATCACGCTCTGCGGTATGATCGCCCACTATGGCGGCGATATGGTCGCATCGAGACAGCATTGGATGGCGCGAGTTGCGCCCCTCGAGTCACGTCTTGGGGTCGTGGTCCATCCGCTTTTTGTGGGCGACTTCGTGAGCACTCATCAAGCTCACTTCTTAGAGGAAATGGGCGAGTACGTTAGCCAGGGCCAAATCGTCTACCGGGAGGATCGGTGGGATGGGTTGGCGCGGGCCCCCGAGGCATTTTCAGCGATGTTAGCAGGGCGTAATTTTGGTAAAACATTGATTGTGGTGCGAGACGAGGACGAGCCACAGGCAGGCTGATAAAGTGGACGCAAGGGACTTCAGAGGCGTTAGGGTTGACTAAACCTTGATGGGGTTCGCGTCATGAAAGATGCTCACCGCAAAACGGAACGATCAGTGATTCCTTCTCAAGTAGTCGATGTCATCATGAACCATCGAAAACAGCAACAGCAACAGCAACAGCAACAGCAACAGCAACAGCAAGACAAACGGCAGGAGATACCATGGCACACGAACAATTAGGTTTGAGCAACGACGAGCTCCTATCCACCACGCGCGCAGTGCGCAAGAGACTGGATTTTGAGAGAGAAGTGCCCATGTCGGTCATCAAAGAGTGTATGGAGCTTGCGGTCCAGGCACCCACGGGATCAAATGCGCAGGGTTGGCAGTTCATGTTTGTGACGGACCCCGAGAAGCGGGCCAAGATTGGCGCTTTCTATCAGCAAGCCTTCTCGATCTATCGAGACATGCCTGTGGCTATTCATAAATTGCACGCAGACAGTGGCGACTCGGACCTAACCGCGAGTCAGGCAAGGTCGGCGTCATCGGCCGATTTCCTGGCGGATCATATGGGCGAGGTGCCTGTTCTGATGATCCCTTGTATCGCGGGGCGCACGGATAATGAAGCGGGCATGAATATCATCAGTCAGACGGGTACGCTGGGATCGATTATCCCTGCGGCTTGGAACTTTATGCTGGCTGCTCGGGCCCGAGGATTAGGAACCGCATGGACCACGCTTCATCTCATGTTTGAGAAGGAAGTCGCGGAGATATTAGAAATTCCGTTTGAGGATGTGATGCAAATTGCACTCATTCCAATCGCCTACACGAAGGGCACGTCCTTTAAACCCGCCTATCGCCCGCCGGTTGAAACGGTCATGCACGTTGATCGTTGGTGATCGCCGCGAGTTTCGATTACATCCTGCTTAAGTAGGGAGACCCAAGTGTCAGAGCAAGCTTACGCAAGTGGCAGCATCGATCAGCCTTTACTGGAACAAACCATCCCAGAGAACCTTGCGGCCACAGTCAAAGCCCACCCTAATGTTGAGGCCTTGGTCTCCTGTCACCAAGGTGTGAGGTATACCTACGCGAGTTTCTATGAAGCGGTGCAGCGTTGTGCGACAGGGTTACTTGCCCTGGGCCTAGAGCGGGGTGATCGTCTAGGCTTGTGGAGTCCAAATTATGCAGAGTGGGTGATCACGCAATATGCCACCGCAGAAATTGGCGTCGTGTTGGTGAACATCAATCCAGCCTACCGGACCCATGAACTGGCGTACGCGCTGAATCAAAGTGGGTGCCGAGCTCTAATCGCAGCGCCTTCTTTTGCAACATCAGATTATCGCGCCATGACGGAGGCGGTGAGAGCGGAGGTGCCGTCGCTCGAGTTTACGATCTTTTTCTGGAGCGAAGCTTGGGATGTGTTGGCGGCTGGTAATGCCGATTATCAGGCGGAACTCGAGGCTATCCGTGCAAGCCTCTCGCCTGATGATCCTATCAATATTCAATACACGTCGGGCACAACGGGCTTTCCCAAAGGCGCAACCCTCAGTCACAGGAATATTCTCAACAACGGCTATTTCGTCGCTGCGCAACAAGGCTTGAAGGCCGGCGATCGAATGTGTATCCCCGTACCGTTCTATCACTGCTTTGGCATGGTGATGGGCAATCTGGGTTGCACCAGCCACGGACTGACCATGGTCATTCCCAATGATGCTTTTAAGGCGGACACAGTATTGCGGGCGGTGGCCGAAGAAAAATGCCAGTCCCTGTATGGTGTCCCAACCATGTTTATTGCGGAATTGGCGCTCGCAGATTTTGACACCTATGACTTGTCCAGTTTGAGAACTGGGGTCATGGCGGGTTCGCCTTGCCCGGTGGAGGTGATGAAGCAGTGCATTGACAAGATGCACATGGAGGACGTGACAATTTGTTACGGCATGACAGAAACGTCGCCGGTCTCAACGCAGACATTGCCCAATGATTCGCTCAGCCACCGGACCGAGACCGTTGGACGGGCGCACCCGCATGTTGAAATTCGGATTGCTGACCCAGAGACCGGCGCCACCCTAGTGCGCGGCGAAACGGGCGAATTCTGCACTCGTGGTTATTCGGTGATGTCAGGTTATTGGAACGATGAAGTGAAGACGAAGGAATCCATCGACTCGGATGGGTGGATGCACACCGGGGATCTAGCGGTCATGGCCAATGACGGATACGTGAATATAGTTGGCCGCATCAAAGACATGATTATCCGGGGTGGCGAGAACATTTATCCTCGTGAGATTGAGGAGTTTCTCTATACGCACGACGAAATCGAGGATGTGCAGGTGATCGGCGTGCCTGATGAGCGATACGGTGAGGAGCTCATGGCTTGGATTAAGCCCAAGGCGGGCTCGAGCCTGCCTTCGGATCCGGTGATGCTACATAGCCAAATCAAGGCCTATTGCGACGGTAAGATCGCGCACTTTAAGGTCCCTCGATACGTCAAATTGGTCGATGAGTTCCCCATGACGGTCACCGGTAAGATCCGCAAGGTTGAGATGCGCGAGGTCGCCGTGGCTGAGCTGGGGCTCGAGTCCGCGAATGCAGTGAAGCATGCCTAAGGGGTCACGGAGACGAGCTCGCGTGCGCGTTTGCATCATCCTAGGATGATACGCTTCGGTGTCTCTAGGCGGTGCGCCTCTCATGTCCGAATCGACTAAAATCTAGGCGCGAGCGCTGACGGTTCGAAAGCGTGAGCAGAGGCCCCTGACGGGCCACATCAACGATCTCACCAAGGAGCTTAAGGCGTCTCGCGCGAGCCGCCCCTCAAGGACCCATAGCATGATGACCCGCTTGCGCGATATTCAACGCAGTCCCATGGCTTTGCTCGTATTGATGAGCATTGCCATGCCGGTGGCCTTCAATGTTTGGTCGGCGCTCTTAAATAATTTTGTTGTTGAGCGGGCTAATTTCACAGGGATTGAAATCGGCATTCTCCAGAGCTTGCGTGAAGTGCCGGGGTTTTTAGCCTTTACGGCGGTATTTGTTCTTTTGGTTCTAAAGGAGCAGACCTTTGCGTTGATCTCTCTGGTCATGCTGGGTCTGGGCGTCGCCGCCACAGGGTTCTTTCCCAGCGAGTACGGACTTTACTTCACCACCGTGTTGATGAGTCTAGGCTTTCATTATTTCGAAACCATCAAACAGTCGCTCAGTTTGCAGTGGTTCACCAAAGAAGAAGCCCCTGCGCGACTCGGTAAACTCCTGGCAGTAGGGTCGGTGACCTCTCTCGTGGCGTACGGTGGACTGTGGGTGGCACTCGAAGTTTTCGGTTGGCAATACCAGACCAATTTCATGGTGGCTGGCGGGGTTTGTTTACTTCTGGCGTTGGTTATGTGGCTCGTGTTCCCGCATTTCGAATCGGAACATCCTCAAAACAAACAGCTCGTGCTCAGAAAACGGTATTGGCTCTATTACTTACTGACATTTCTCTCAGGTGCGCGGCGTCAGATTTTTGTGGTGTTTGCGGCGTTCTTAATGGTCGAAAAATTTGGTTACTCGGCTTCAGAAGTGACCACCTTGTTCTTGGTGAATTACGTCTTTAATTGGGTCTTTGCAGAACGGATAGGACGAGTGATTGGGGCGATTGGTGAGCGTGCCGCGCTGAGCGCCGAGTATCTTGGGCTCATCGTTGTCTTTGTGGCGTATGGGTTGGTCACGGATCCGGTTTGGGCTGCGGCCCTCTATGTGATTGATCACATGTTTTTTGCGTTGGCCATCGCGATTAGCACTTACTTCCAGAAAATTGCAGATCCCAAAGATCTGGCGAGCAGCGCGGGTGTCTCATTTACGATCAATCACATTGCCGCTGTCATTATTCCAGCCGCTTTGGGCCTGGTCTGGGTGGTGTCTCCTTCGCTTGTCTTTTATACCGGTGCGGCCTTTGCTTTTCTTTCGCTTGCCGCGTCTCAGTGGATTCCACGGCATCCTGAAGCTGGGCGCGAAACGGCCTTTCCTGGGTCATCTATGGTCGCGCCGGCGGTGAATCAGTAGGTGCGGCGCATGACGCTGCGAGGAGACGCCTTTGCATTTTGACCACATTGTTGTCGGCATCGGAGGCATGGGGTCGGCTGCGCTTCGAGCGCTCGCCCTTAGAGGTCAGCGAGTTCTAGGAATCGAGCAGTTCAAGATCGCGCACGATCAAGGCTCCAGTCACGGGCATTCGAGAATCATTCGTTTGGCGTATAACGAGCATCCCGATTATGTGCCGTTGCTAAGGCGTGCATTTGGCCTCTGGGCCGAAATTCAAGATGAATACGGGGAAAGGCTGTTTGTTCAAACGGGAGGACTTGATGTGGGTCCTGCGGCAGGGCGTGTTGTGCAAGGCGCGCTCGCAGCCTGCAAAACCCATGCTTTGGATCACGAGTGGTTAGAGGCAGGCGATATCGGTCGACGGTTCGCCGGAATCCGGGTGCCGCCTGATTACGCTGCCGTTTTTCACCAGGAGGCTGGATATTTAGACCCAGAGGCATGTATCACCGCGATGGCACAGAGCGCAGTGCGTCACGGTGCAACGCTCAAGGAGGGGGAAGAAATTCTCTCGCTATCCATGCATGACCAAGGTTGCGAAGTGGTGACGAACCGAGATCGATACACGAGCGATGGCTTGGTCGTGACCGCGGGCGCCTGGAGCAGCCGGCTGCTGCCACGGCTCAAAGCGCTCGCGATTCCAGAGCGACAAGTGGTAGGTTGGTTTGATCCAGCTGAGCCGAGTGCATTCGGTGCTGATCGTTTCCCGGTGTTTATTCTCGATTCTCACCTGGGCGAATATTATGGCTTCCCGATTGATGCCAGGGGCCGTGGATTCAAGATTGGTCGATATCATCACCTCGAGGAGCAAGTGGATCTCAGCGCGCCGATGCTCGAACCAGGCGGTGCGGACGAGGAGGTTCTGAGACAAGCCATCAGCGCTTATTTCCCGGACGCCAATGGTCCCCTTCAGCGCATGCAGACCTGCATGTTCACGAACAGTCCCGATGGGCATTTCATCATTGACCGGGACCCTGGGGATCAACGCCTTGCCTTCGGCGCAGGGTTTTCAGGCCACGGCTTCAAATTTGCGTGTGTTGTGGGCGAGTTGCTGAGTGAATTGGCCTGTGAGCCGGAAAAGAACTCCCTTCCGCTCTTTTCTCTTGCCCGGT
>Ga0255777_10005244_pt1 | contig 10470 bp, 18 predicted proteins | sample 101ome_15_FD_179975 | JGI IMG/M metagenome (GOLD analysis project Ga0255777, IMG submission 179975) | Coastal salt marsh microbial communities from the Groves Creek Marsh, Skidaway Island, Georgia - 101402AT metaG (version 2) | ecosystem: Environmental > Aquatic > Marine > Intertidal zone >...
CACAGAAGCGACTGACAAAATAAGTGCTAGAAATAGTCTCATATTTCCTCCTTGTTAAAAAAACTAAAAAACCAAGCCATCGATAGGAATCGAACCTACAACCTATTGATTACAAATCAATTGCACTACCGTTGTGCTACGATGGCACATGACCCCTATGGGATTCGCACCCATGATCTTCGCCGTGAAAGGGCGATGTCCTAGACTGCTAGACGAAGGGGCCATAATCAATCGTAAGCATCTGTGTTGAACGCTAGTACTAATCTACCATCAACTTCAAAGCTGTCAAGTGGATATTCATCGCCAGTTTCTGCGTTATGAGCCATTACGTGTTGACTCCACAGCTTGGAATCTAAGTTTTTAATGTTATTTGCTCTTTCGTGCAACAAATTATACAAATCAAGCCAATTCATAGTATCCTCCAAAAAAAAGAGTGGCAGAACTATTGTATTCTACCACCCTCATCGTCATTTGTCAATCAGAAACTTTAAAATTCGCCAGTATTTGCTTCTGAACCTGCTCTAGTAATAATAGCAGCAAATACATATAAATCAACATTATCACTAATAGTACGAACTGAACCATCAGCGAAACAACTATTCATCAAACCGGGATGAAAACTATATGCTTCACCATCATTAATCCCATTAAAAGGAAGAACTCCACAATTATCACACTTATCACCGTTTGCATCAATACCATGAAGTTTAAATGGCCCCAAACTATCTGCCCAACCAATGCACTGATTGGTAGCACCAGTAGGACTATTTCTACCATTAGATGCTTTATAGGTATCTGGCCTACTTGAACATTCTACAATCATTAAAGAATGAGAGAGGCCATCTGTAATTTGAGCAAATTTAGTGGTTTCATCTTTCTTTAATACTCCATCATTCTTTGGGCCTTTTACGGCGTATGGATTGTTAGTACTTGGAAAAATTTTGTGCTTAACGCCAGTAAATACTTCATAATCAGTGTAGCCAAAAATATTTGGGTCTAAACTTGGTGCAGCGCTGTCATCATCTCTAGTTGCTCCATCGATATTGCCGTATGTGCCAGCGGGCTTTAAAGCGGTAGGACACACGAAAATGCTAGGTTGTTGTGTTACAGCGGCAGTATTTTCCCACCAATTTTTCTTAAAGTCATATTGATCTGCAATGCTGTTTTCTTCCATAAATGCAACAACATATGATCTCCAACTATGTTCTGTAGCTGAGTCTGTAGTTTGTGCTGCTGGAGGAAAAACTTTTTTTGCATCAACACAATTATGCATCGCCAAACCCTGCTGCTTTAAGTTATTAGCACAGCTTGATCGTCTTGCTGATTCTCTAGCAGATTGAACCGCTGGTAGCAACAAACCAACGAGAACACCGATAATAGCAACAACAACTAAAAGTTCAATTAATGTGAAAGCACTTCGTTTTTTAGAGGAAAAGAAGTTTAACATAGTATATCCTTAAATAAGGTGGGATAAGTAGGAGGGATGACTCACATTGAGCCATATACCTACTTATACCCTGCCCGACGTAAGAATAAATGTTAGTTTTATATTAATGTCTTTTTTGCGTTTTGCTTAGACATTTCTCGATATAATCTAAGAGCTTTATCTGATTCATGACTATTTATATTGCCATTGTCGAGATAGTCTTGGATATCATCATTAGTCCAAGGCTTTGGGTCTGTATAGTAATACTCCCAAGTTTTCCATCGTATTCTAGCAGTGTCTATTTTTTGAACCGTGTCGCCATTACGATTAACGTATTCAAATTTGACAATGTAGAATTCTTCTGCAAGCAACCCGTCCTCTAGCACTTTAAACCCCTGTGGATGCCCATTTAATGCCCAGACCTTAAAAGCACCCCAACTTTTAATTTTAGTGCAGACTTCATCATCGAACTCTACGGGAAAGAATATATTGTAGAAAGATCTCTGTACTAGATTGGTTTTCCAACCAACCCACTCTGCGTTTGCGATAAATCCTACGGAAATTCCTACAAATAATAAAAGATATTGGTAAAATAATGTACGTAAAACTGCTTTTGTGTATGACATGGCCTTACTCTCGTTTAGGTAGGATAAAAATAGGAGGGAATTCATAGCCATAATATTATACACCTTCGTTGTTCCTTTTGTGTGCTTTGGCGAGTAGGGGCAATTCTTACACCCATTACCACAGCAGTATCCACGTTTTAATAAAAATTCTGCTGATAGTGGCTCAGTCTTCAAGAGTAAGTCTATCAGATTCAATTCTTCTTTTGCAATCATCAGCATAACATTCATCACACATATAGAATATACCAAAACTATCTACAGTATATTTTGTAGCAATATTTACGCAAGGCTTTTCGTATACAGTTCCAGTTTCCCATCCGATAAATAACTTGTGGTTGTTTTCACATAGTTTCTTCTCTATCACTGCAATCCCTCCAGATAAGCTGATACTTTTGGTCTAACTAAGTTTTCAATTACATGACTAGTATTTTTAATCTCTATACAAAGAATACTATCTTCTAAACTGTTGCCCTGTCTGTGATTATTTATTTCATCTTGCAGTTTTTTTAACAATTCTTGTGGATTAATATCTTTGTTTAACCTAAAGTAAATGCTCACTTTTTTTTAACCTTCCAATTAAATAGTGAATTTAACCATTTCTTTCTTTTTGTACAATGACACTCTCGCAGACTAAACCACCGCTGGAATCTTTCTTCTGTTATACCAAATTTTTTGAGAGTATCTTCAACTACATCTCCAAGACCCCTTGTGTCATCAGTAAAATGTGAATTCATATTAATACCACTTTTTTCTAAATCTTCAACAACTGAATCTATTTCTTTTCTGAATTGTTGATTGATTTTTTCATCGTGTTCTAACATGCTTTTTCTCCGTTTAAAAACTTTTTAATTGTTTTACGTGTGCTAATCTTGACCGCATCGAATTATTTTGAAAATTATTACTTGATTCATTTCTGTTTTTACGTCACTCATATTTATGCCCCTCAAGCCTAAAGTTTATAAATGGATTAATACTGTAAATATTTACACCTAAAGACTGTATGTGTTGTTTAATTTCTATAGTATCTTTATCCAATTTTTTAAGCCAATTCTTGTATTGATCCCAACTAGACCACGGCGTTTCTTTTATGTTGTTATAATAGCCCTCAAAAGTACTTTTTCCATCTAATATTCCGTGATCTACACCAACAAGTATGATGTTTTTTGCTCCTAAATAATAAGCAAAGTGTATACTGGTGGTGATAGTAGACCAGCTTACGCATAGGGTAGATTCTTTATCGAAACAGCTCATGTCTATTTTACCATTGACGCGATTTGGTAAGTGATTGTACACGCAGAGTTTATCCGTGTTTTTATAATTTTCTGTTTTTATTGGCTGACCTGATCCACAATTAGATTTAGATACTAAAACTACATTATTATATGAATCTAAAGTCTTTTGCAATAAGTTGTGTTCTTTCCTTACTAAATAATTAGTGTTGTATTTTTTCCATGTTTGATTAGTTCCTACGGTGATCTTACCGTCCACAAAAGATGATGGTATATAATCACAAGTAGGTCCAGATCCAAACACATAAATATCTTTTCCCTTATGTTTATCTTTAAAGGATTTTAATTCAAGCATTTCTTTACTAGCTCCAAGTCGTTCATAGTATCAATCTGAAAACTTCTATGCACTGGCATCTCTAGTATACCAATTTTTCCGCTGTAACGCAAGCCAGATTTTTCCAGACATTCTCTCTTAGTTATATACACCGCTCCATTCTCTACCCACTTTTCTGTTCGATCCTGACGCATTGGGCGAGACTCAACCTCCCAGCCGTCTGGCTTTCCGTTTAATGTCCATCGTGGAATCCAATGCTCTTTATAAGCACTAAATACAGAGTCATACTTATCTATCATTTCTAGACCTTTATCTATATCCTCTGGAAGTAATAACGGAGATGTTGGTTGAATAAACACTAATACATCAAATGATATAGTATTCGCAAAGTGTATTAGCGCATCTTCGCTTTTTGAATTATCGCCAGATATATTCGATGGACGCATAATCACGTTGGCTTTATGCTTAATAGCTTCTAACATAATAGCAGAACAATCTGTACTTACGAAAACATCTTTAGCCTTGGACGCTTTAGCCGCTTCTATTGTATATTGTATCAGAGGCTTACCGTTGATGTCAACAATGTTTTTTCTTGGTATGCCTTTACTACCACCTCTGGCTAGTATTACTGTTTTAGTATTCATAGTAATTATATCCAAAATTTTCAAAGTCTGCCTGCATAGTCTCATTAATTATTTTTATAGTCTCTTTGTCAAAATAACTCATAACATCGTTCTTGGTCGTTGTATTAAGTCTTGGAAAGTTATTTGTAAAATCGAAATTATTAACAAAGTATTTTACAAGATCTTCAATGTTCTCAAATTTAAAAATTTTAAACCTATCACTTTTTATCCAGTAACTGCATGGCATGTGAAATCTTTTGTGGTATTTACTTAAATGATTTGGCTGTACGAAAAAACTAGGATTATCTAGATTTAGTATATAATCTTTGAAAGATATTCCATTTTTCAGTCTTTTTAGATTGTCTCTCCAGTGTATAAACTGAGAAACTATTCTTGAGTAAGGGTTTCTAACAACAGTAAAATAAAATGCATTGTCTATAAAATTGTCTATGATATTTTGGCAAGCATCCTGCCTTGCGCCTACTATTGGTGAATTATTTATATCGAACCATCTCTCTATGGATTTGCCAGCAGTTTTATTTATGTGCATGAAATAATATTGCATTAGTATAAAGACCTAGCTTTTGCGATTGTTTCTTTATTTAGGAAACTTTTATATCTTTTTCTATTGTCTCCGAGTTTGTGTACGACGAATAGTTCTTTAAATTTAGGTTCAGCAATCCATTCTAGTTTTTCTGGACCCTCTTTAAATTCATAATGTTCCAGAAGTCTAGTGTCTTCTAAATTATTTTCATCTATTTCCTTTTGAACTATTTCACCGTATAGTAAGCAGGCTGTTGCGGACCCCACATTTTGTAGCGGGTCTTTTCTAAATCTTACGGCTATCTCTGATATAATTTTATTAATTGTGTTATTATCTGGAGAACAGGCAAAAAAAGCATTGCATATGTGAGGTGGTGTGTATTCAAAGTCATACTGTTCGTCAAACATGGGTCCGTATCTGTATATAGGTCTTCTAATAACTAAATCGTAATTAAGCAGAGCATCTAATGGTCTTAAACATGTGCAGTCGCTGTCAGTCCAAACGCCTCCCATTTTGTTTAGAATGTATAATCTAGAAGAATCCCACTTCTTTAGCATACCTCGCTTTGAGCTTCCACCTTGCACATTGTGTATCCAATCGTGATAAAAATCTTTGCTATAATTACCTTTAATAAATCTATCTATCGAATCATCTGTCCAGTGTATTGGTTTTAGTTCTGGATTCTTTTTAGTAAATGATTCTATGCATTTTTCTTGTTCGACATTCAGGGTTCCACTACTTGACATAAAATGTATGATTTTTGGTATCATGCTATTTCTCCAAACAGTTGATTACCTACAACAGATAACTCGTAATTATTTATTTCTAATATTTGCTCTTTAATTAAATCTAGTTTTATATTTTTACCCCAGTTGACACATTCTCTTCCTTTGAACTCACCTCCAACAGCAGTAATAGACTCTTGCGTACTGTTAATAATGTTTACATCGTCAACAACAATGATATGATTTTTAATGTGATGTTTAGATATTGCTTCAAGTTCTTGAGCTATTGGACAATGAACTGAAGAATTCTCTCCATCAAGATTGCTATGATCGTTATGAGCGTCAAGGAAGAATAGAATACGTTCATCCATATCTTTTATGTGATCAAAAATATGTTGAGAGTCTCCATGTATGAGCGTCACTATTGAATCGTCGTACTTTTCTCTGCCTTCATCTATCCATCTTTTGCATACATCTATACTGTATATTTTATCAAAACCAGAAGACAATGCAGAGTCAACACCTCTACCTCTAGATAGACCTGTTTCAAAATAAGTTGATAGATTATATCTATTCTTTAACTCAGTAAGTATACTGTTATGAATGGGCATAAGTATTTCTTTGTTGTTCTTGTCTTTTTGTTGCTCCTAATTTATGAAACGCTGAGTGTTTGTTATTTAATCCATAGCCATAAGTAATAAGATACCTATTATTGCCATAAACTTTATCATATGGTGGACAATTAACTTGACCTCTGTGTAATATTCTCTGGTCAAATATAATTAAGTCTGTAGATTTACTATCTAAATGTATCTCTTTACTATCTACGCCTTGCCTGTGAGTTCCCGGCTTAAACCATAACCCGTACTGATTATCTGCATGGTCTTGTAATAATAAGCAGGCTTTTACTATGAAGTAATCATCTGCCCAAGTATCTTGAGGACGACCACCTCCACGTTCATAATCTTTAGTATCTCTGTGCCATCCCGTAGTCTTATTTTGGTGTAGATCAGAGTGGTTTAGAAATATAAAATCATCGGTCTGGAATACCTCGCCAAGCATTCTCTTTAACATATGATCTGTATGAAGGTAATTCAGGGATTTAAGTTCAGGTATATTTCCAGCGAATCCGGGTAGGATTTTACTATTACCTGTTTCATTGTAAGATTTATTGTTTTGTAAATAGGAGTCAAGTGTGTTCCTATAATCTTCTACTTGATCTGTACGTAAGAAATTATGGATAATAGTGTATCCATCTTTTTGGAAACTCATTTTCTTAAGCTCTCTCTTTTAGATTTTTCTCCCTGTAATAACATCCTTGGTCCTACTGGTTGCGACATACTTTTTTCAACATCTCTAATACCTTTTACCAATTTAAATAAACCAGCGGGTTCAAGACTAGACAGATGATCACTTCCCCACATATTATGATTCAGTGTTACGTGTCTTTCTATCCATTCTGACCCCATAGCCACAGCAGCAAATGTAGATACCAATCCGTATTCATGACCACTATAACCTATCTCTTTTGTAGACCATTTTTTCTTTAACCAATTAATATATTGTAAGTTTAGTTCATCTACTGGACAAGGGTAGGTACTGTTGGTATGCATAATGATATCTGGAGAACAAGCTTCAACGCATTTTTCTACTTCGTCTTCAGTACTCATTCCTGTAGATATAATAAGTAAACTGAAGTTATCTCTAGCATGTTTGCACAAATCTAAATCAGTTATCAATGCTGAAGGTATCTTTGCTATACCAGAATATTTAGCCATTATTTCTGAGCTAGGTATATCCCATACACTCGCAAAGAATTTGATACCATGTTTTATTGCATAATCTTTTAACTCTACTATCTCAGATTCACTAAACTCTATTCTGTTTTTATATTCTAAATATGTCATCTCACCCCAAGGTGTAGATCTTATTTTATTTTTCTGAGTCTCTGGCACACATATGTCTGGAGTTCTTTTCTGTATTTTTACATAATCACATCCAGCCACAGAAGCGATGCTTATTAATTTCTTGCATATATCAATCGATCCATTATGATTGATGCCAATTTCAGCAATGATATTAGTTTTAGTCAAAATAAGTCTCCGAATTTACATTACGGTCATCTATAAATAGATCATAAACTGGCTTACCCAGTTTTAATTCATGGTATTTTACAAGCCACTTTGATAATTGCTTTTCGGTTAATTCACGCCAATCATGGCCAGTTCTAGTTCCCCTTGCAGTCCAGTAAATGATAACATTGCCTCTGTCATACAAATCATTAATCTTGGCTATTCTGTCATATAGAGGTTGTGCTAACCAGTACTCTCCAGTTTCTGGCGTTTTGCATATAGTGTTATCTATATCAACGTAAATAATCATCTTTTTCCTTCTGGTATACCCTGTGTTCTTCAATAAGAATATTTTGTATATTTACGTTCTTATTGACGGTTTGTGATCCCGCATGACCTATTATGCAACTCGATATGTTTTTAGTCAAATACTTCATGTGCCTAACTCTATCGTATATTAAGTCATCGCCATAAAAAATCAATAATTTTTCTGGTATATCTCTCCACAGATTCTTTTTTACGCAGAAAAACCAACCGGTTTTGTTATTGTTCTGGTTATCAAAAGTTTCTTTTGTTGAAATTCTTTCGTTGAAGTCGTCTATGTTTTTTAGGTATTCTTTTACGTTGTTACAATTTTTAGTTGTTACTGAGCATAATCCCATGTTTTCGTATCTCATGACTTCATTGACTTGTCTGTAAACTTCTTTATGGCATAATATGTCGTCATTCATTATGAGAACATTATCTGAAGTAGATAAAGACACGCCTATATTCCAAGATGGATTTACAAAGATGTTCTTGGTCATTGATCTGACGATTATTTTGGTTGATTTTAATGGTATCTCTCTGCTAAATCTATGAGTCGAATTATCTATGATTATAATTCTGTCTACAATATCGCTTTTGGTGGCTTGTTTTATTGTATAGTAGAAAATATCCCTATTTACTTCCATCATTGTAGGTATTACAATGCTAATCATAAGTTTTCGTAGTATCCAGTGTTTGGCTCTAAAGTCCATTGTTTTTTTCTAAATTTTTTAAACCTGTCGTTTTTCCATATTTTAAAATTTGGATCATCGTCTAAGTGATAAAGTTCTGTACTCATGCACACAGCAGCAATCTTAAAACGTTTACGAATACAGTTATACATTAGGCTTCCGTCGTCTCCTGCATACAAGTCTTTAGATGTATATCCTCCAATTTCACGCCACATTTCAGAACTCATTGTTAAGCAAGCGCCACCAATTAATACGCTTCCATGTATTAAATCATATCCATTTACTTTTAGGGTTTGATTTAAGTTTTTATAACTGTGGGAAACACCTTCTTGAAACCGTGCGGAAACTATACCAATTTTTGGTTCCGACTCTAATATATCTACATACATATCTATCCAGTTATCATTATTTTTGCAGATTATATCGCTATCAATAGTCATTACATAGTCTGCACTTCTTGCGTTATTATGCATTGTATTAACTACATGTCCTTTTCCGTAGTTTTTGTCAAATAAATGCACCTCCAAATCGTCAAAGGATTGAGACTTTAACCAATTCTTCATTGTTTCTGGAGAATTATTATCACCAATAAACGCTTTCACATCATAATTAGACCTGCTCATAGAATCTAATAAAGAAGGCACAAATTGTCTTGCAATATCTTCTCTGTGGTATGTTGGTGAATATATATTTATTTTCTTCATTTTTCTGTTATTTTCTTTTTTTTGTGGGTTTTCTACCCTTTTCTTTGCGATAAAATATGGTAGAATGTGGGATATAGACCCATACTATTATACGTTCTAGGGGTAGTTATGTCAATTACGTTATTTACGATATACACTACAAATACAGTATAGTACACATACCCATATAGTACATATAGAGAATAGCTCTAAATACATATAGGGGAAATTAATATTCATGATTTCAACCAGCGCTGGCCACGCAATACATAATTAATTATATTAGATTGATTATCAACCAGATTTCTTGGATAGAGAGTATATGTGTATGAGTACTAGTATGTATAGGTATAGAATAGAGATAGTCTGTATAGTGTCTATCATGTGATGTATTCTAGTCCGTATTCTACTATAGCCAGATATTCGTCTACCTGTGCTGGAGTAAGCTCCACAAGCAGATTTGCCATAGCGTTGCGGTAAATGAGCCTGTCGGCCTTGGACATTAGTGTTAATTCAGCTAGGTCCATGAACTTACTTTCGTCTTGGGCCTCCTGTATAACGTCTATTAGGGTTAAATATCCATCTGAGTCTCTATATTTACGATTGAACTTAAGAGACATATACTCATAGAATGATTTCTTAGTTGGTTTCTTCATGGTGACACTCCGTTCTATTTCACCTATATATGTACAAATACTAGTACGTAATCATACATCTTAGGCGATTTTGGGCTGCTTTTTAACATATATTTTATAGGGCGAATTAAATAACATAGAAGAGATAGTAGATGGGCCAGTAGTCATATCAAAGAATGTATATCCTTTTTTACCATATGCTCCAAAGCCCTTTTCCATGACCTGTACTACTTTATATACACCTTTATCGGTAGTATAGTCCTTTGTCCCATCGCCGTTGAGCCAATAAGAACCTGAGCGGCCCCTAAAATATATTTCTTGTCCCTGAGTAAGTGTCTTCCAATCTATTTCTATAAGTGATTTATAACGTTTACGGGCTACCTTAGCTTTATAGTCTGTACGTATTTCAAATTCTTTATTACAATGTTTACATACCTTAGCCCTAGCACCATTGATGTTGTTACATTCTTTACATAACTTCTGACCACGTTTCAGTTTCATATTATCTCCTATTTTACTGTTTTTCGCTGGCTACCACGATTGGCACGATCTTTATAGATAGACTAAGACAAGAT
>Ga0255777_10005252_pt1 | contig 10460 bp, 10 predicted proteins | sample 101ome_15_FD_179975 | JGI IMG/M metagenome (GOLD analysis project Ga0255777, IMG submission 179975) | Coastal salt marsh microbial communities from the Groves Creek Marsh, Skidaway Island, Georgia - 101402AT metaG (version 2) | ecosystem: Environmental > Aquatic > Marine > Intertidal zone >...
TATCGTGATTAAGTTTTAGGTATTCGTCTTCCAAAACCCCTGAAAGCAAGTTAGGGCCCAAACTAAATCGGTTGTTCTACCTAGACTGTTAAGTCCACAAAAAAGATTAAAAACGTTATTCTCAAAACACATGAATCGTGTTCATATTTTATAGACAAGAATAAGAAGTAGACGAGGAAAGCATGATGCTTAAAGTAAAACGAAAATTTACCGCTGGCCTATTGGCTGGGCTGATTGTCGTCGGGGCAACATCTGCTTATGCGGATCGAGTTGTTTTAGGAGGAAATCCTCCAGGAAGCCTATTCAATTCGATCTCAAACGCGCTTGCCACAGTGGTAACCAAAAACTCAGATATGACCGTCGATGTCCTTCCTCAGGGGAGTACTGTTTACTACCCTATGATGATATCTAAGGAAGTCGACTTCGGATTGGTTAACCCATTTGACGCAGAGGCTGCACAGAAAGGTAAAGAGCCCTATGGAGACTCATTAATCAGTAAGGGGTTTAAGGTATCTACGGTATTGATCGGTAAGCAAATCAATCTCTCGTTTGTCACCTCCAAAGATTCCGGCATCAATACGATTTCTGATTTAAAAGGAAAACGGGTCGTTGTTGACTATGGCGCATTCGCCAGCTCTTCAATCACTGCTGCGGCCCTCTTGGCGTCAGCTGGGCTTACAAAGGATGACGTCAAGCGAGTCACTGTCGGGAGTTATCCTCAGGGAGTCAAGGCGGTCCAAGAAGGCCGAGCGGACGCGGCTGTGGCTTCAATTGGTAGTGGTGTGATCAAGGAGTTGGATGCAACGCGTGGTGCAAAAATTTTGTCGGTCGAAAACTCTGCCGATGCACTGAAGCGAGCACAAGTCCACGGTTCTTCTTGGGAGCTTCTCGAGGCCAAAGCCGGTCTACCGGGCGTAGCTGAAGGGACTTATGCCCTAGGTTGGGGTGTGCCGGTCTTAGTCCGCTCAGATTTGGATGGTGAGAAAGTCCGAACATTCCTCGATACCGTATGGAAAAACCATGGCGAGCTTCCAGGAATCTTTGGTTGGATGCGGGGTTGGGTACCAAATAAATTTGTGAACCCAGCGGCCAACATCGCCTACCACCCAGCCGCGGTTGCATTTTATAAAGAGAAAGGCGTCTGGACTGCGGAGATGGATAAAGTTCAAGCTAGTCTGAAGTGAGTAATCGCCAGACAGTGAGTGAGGCCTTCATAAACCAAGGCCTCGGCTCCCTAGCAACGGTTTTGTCTCTATGTTTACCTGCCGTCGCTGCGTTTTATGCATTGAATATCCCAAGTTATTTAGGGATAGTTTTCTACACTGAGCAGTATTTGATTTTGTTTCTGGCGGGTTGCACGGCTTTCGTTTTTGCTAGTGGGCTGAATAAGTCACATCTTTTAGTCAGTGAGAATGTTGACACTTTCCTCCGGCTTGTTTTCTCGATAACAGCGGTGGGGTTTGGTGTCTATGCCTGTGCCAAATATGAATCCATTTTGTTCACGATCGGGTTTATCACACCTGACAAGGTTGTTCTGTCCCTGATCGGGATTTGTTTGCTGCTAGAAGCGCTTCGTCGATCTACTGGTTACGTCTTGGTATTTTTGTGTGCCTCTATTTTTATCGTACCCCTCTTTCTTGCTTGGATCAGCGATGGTGTTTGGATTCGCCCAATAAATTGGGATCGGGTTATTACGTTGGTGTTTTTTGGGCAAGGTGGCGTCCACGGGATCCCTGCTCAGGTAGCCGCCACAGTTGTTGCGGTATTCGTCATCTTTGGGCGATGTTTGATCCAAAACGGGGGCTCAGCGGCAATTTCTGATATCTCCTCGCGAGTCGTTGGTCAGTCTGGGGCCGATCGACTTGCGATCATCGCTAGCGGCCTTTTCGGGAGTCTCTCTGGCAGTGCGTCCGCCAATGTGGCGACGACCGGCGTCATGACAATCCCGCTTATGACGGGGCAAGGTATACCAGCTTTCAGGGCGGCCGCTATCGAGGCTGTTGCATCCACAGGCGGTCTCATTCTTCCTCCTATCATGGCCGCTACAGGGTTTTTGATAGCCGAATATTTGGCGATACCGTACGCCGAAGTCGCCGCCGCCGCGCTGATTCCAGCTCTCCTTTTTTATGGATCTATCTTTTTATACGTATCGATTGTCAATCCTGCGATCGGTGAAGGATCAGAAGCGGGTCCGAAGCCTACGAAGAAGGCCTCATTATTTCTGAGTAGTTTGCCATTCAGTGTGCCCATCATCTGTCTGGTATTGCTTCTATTTTTCTTCTACCAGAGTGCCCCTGCATCTGCACTGATCGCTGCCTTATCAGCGATCATTGTTGGCATCTTGGCTGGACACATACAAAAGATCTCGGTTCTTCGTGAAATCATCGCTGGGTCTGCGCCTCAGATAGCGGAGATCACCATCATTTGTGGATGCGCTGGGATCATTATGGGTGTTCTTGGTGTAACCGGAATAGGTGCAAATCTTTCCCGGCTGATTGTATCGGTAGCGGATGGTAGCTTGCCTGTTTTAATTCTCGTCTCTGCCTGTGCGTGCATAGTCTTGGGTATGGGGGTTCCTGTCACGGCAACTTACGTAATCTTGATAGGGCTCGTAGCACCCGCGTTAGTTAGCTTTGGTGTTCCTGAGTTATCGGCGCATCTGTTCGTATTCTATTTTGGGACCCTTTCATTTCTGACGCCGCCCGTTTGTCTGAGTGTATTCGTTGCATCAAACTTAGCCCGGTCGGGGATAATGCCTACTGCGATAGAGTCTCTGAAAATAGCCACGCCTGCTTACCTTCTTCCGGTCCTTTTTTTATATCAGCCGGCCTTGATTGGGCAGGGAGACTGGCTAACTATTTTATACGTGTCGTTTCTGGCGGCGATTGGTATAGGGGGAACTACTGTGATTCTCGCGGGTGGTTTAAGTTCATCGTCGGGTACAACACCAAATTTGTCTAACGGGCGGCGTTTCATTGCGCTAATTGCGGCCCTTGGCGGGTTTACACTACTTTTTAGTGTCTGAAATTAACTGAATTAGCGTGGTCAGTAAGAACTGAAACGCACTAGGATCAGCGGAATTTCTCCCGGCGATATCATGCGCACTTCCATGAGCGACTGTTCCAAACAAGTAGGGTGTTCCTGTCGAGATCGCAATACTTGACCTGGGGGCGATGGTTTTCACCGGGATATGACCCTGATCATGATACATCGCGATGATGCAATCTAGATCTTGTCGGTGGAAGACGGCATCCGGTGACAGGGGACCTTCAAGGTTAAATCCTTTTTCGCGACCAGTTTTTATTGCGGGTCCTATAATCTCATTGTCTTCGTTTCCGAAAAGACCATTTTCCCCCGCATGAGGGTTTATGCCGCACACGCCGATTTTGGGAGTTCGTCCCACCATCTTAAAGAAAGCCGACACGTTATCGATTGTCTGGAGTACCGCATCGCCTGTTAATGATTGGATAGCGCTGACCAGGCTTTGGTGGAGCGTTACATGCATAACCGCTAGATGCCCACCCATCAGCAGAAGCTTAACTTTCCCGACGGAATCGGTCAGCTTTTCTAGTAGTGACGGGTAACCCGAGAACTCAATGCCAGCTGCGTTGACAGAGTACTCTGTGTGCGGTGCCGCGGTTACCGCGTCGATTTCATTGGCCTTTAGCAGCTCAACAGCGGTTACAGCATACGAGTAACAGGCTGCTCCGTATTCGGCTGATACCTTGCCAAACTCTAGCGGTGTTTTGAGCGCGTCGAAGTTATCAATCACATTCACCGGATATTCACCGATCAGGTAACTATTTCCGTTTCGATGAGAAAACGAGATATCGCATGCTTCGGCCTGAGATGCAATGGCGCTGACATGACCAATAATGGTCAGATCTATTTCGGACTTTTTATCTATGCCGGCGACTGTTTTAAGGACAATTTCTGGGCCTATCCCCGATGGGTCTCCAATCGGAATGGCGATTCTGACTTTGTGGCTTTTCATAGCGGTATCGCGAGCAATGTATCTATTTGCTCGTTATCGAGGACCACTGTTCTCTGTCGAATTGAGATCCCTGACGCTTCGTATTTGATGCGATCTTGGTATTCACCAGTAACAAACAAGAGTGTAGATCGGTTTGCAGTGATCCGGTAGACCGAGAAACCGGTAACGAAAATAGTATCGGCACCAGTGTGGGTTTCGTGGGTCTGGGATAGGATGTGTCTGTATCTGTGGGGCTCGTAGACATTGACGGTCTCGATAGAGGCAACACGGTCACGGAGTTGATTCTTATTGAATGCATGAAGTAGCCCACATGGCCAGTCGTTTGCTTGATTGACAAAAGTTGTAATCTCGTATTGGCAATCCTCGGCGAAACATTCGAGCCAACCGGCAAAATCGATCCTGTCGAGCGCAATCGCGGATCTTGTGATCAGAGCCTCTGGTGATAGTTTTTGCATAGGTCAGGCGTCCATCATCTCGTAGTACTGTTTCCAGAATCCACGGATCGCTGCCTCTGTGACCCGGCTAGATGAGCTCTCGTATCCGTCGCCACCCATCATGATCAAACCGTTGGCACCCTCAGAATGTTTGGAATTTCTCTGAACAAACTCGCCGACGGCGCCGTCTTCCATAGAGATATATCCAGCAGGACCAACCAGGTTGATTTGTTGTAGCCGGGCATTTTTTATTTCATCACTATCATCCAAAAACCCGTAGTACCACCACACAATTTCTACCCGATCTATTCCGCGAGGAATAATCTGACGAATACAAAGTGAGTTGCTAATCTGATGAAAAACTACTAGCGGAAAAAAAGTAAGTATCTGAAGGGAAATTTGATCGTTGAATTCGTCAATAAATCTGAGAGCTCCTGGGTCTTTCAGTCCGAACTCGTCGTGGTTTGCCCTGAGTTGTTCTGACTCGTAGACTTGGTCATCAGCCTCCTGCTGTCGTTTCGAGTAGGAGATGTGGCTTCCCCCGGCCTCGTTGATTACGATGCCACCGCTTTGCGTCAGTCTATTGAGCTTGAAGGTTGTAAAGAACGAGTGGAGTATGCTGGCGTGATAGCTGTCGTGATTGTTTTCCACATAGATCTTCCAGTTACTTCGAATTAATTGGCTCGTTCGTCCTATGACGATTGGTTTTGATGGAAGGACACGCCTAACACCCGCGGTGATGTCTGGTCCCAAATATCTCTTAATTTCGGGGGTATCGAAGTCGAACGTGGCAAATAGAACACCACAGAAGTTTTCTACCTTAAGCTCACGTAGCCTGTAGTCTTCCTTATTGAAGCCGGGTGGCATACCTCCCTGGCCCTTGATTCCGCGCTCAAAAGCGACACCATTGAGGTTTCCTGCTAGGTCAAAAGTCCAGCCGTGGTAGACGCACTCGAACTGTTTGATATTACCTTTTTCAGATAGGCAGAGAACTGATCCTCTGTGGACGCAGCGATTCACGTAGGCTCGGATGATACCAGCGTCGTTCAGGACGACTACCGGTATTTCGGCTATCTCGGTGGTTGAGTAGTCGCCTGCGTTTTCGATCTCTGACTCGAAACCGATAAAGTTCCATGTCTTGCCTTGGACTATTTTTTTTATTTCGTCGTTGTAGCGATCCTCATCGGTATATGAGCGAAGAGGAATTCGGGTCAGGCTATCCGTCATTTTGAGTTGCCAATTTCATCATAAGTTTCCGGTGACAATATACCTCAACCCTGATTTATAACGGTTGATCTAACAAACGTGAATCAGATTAATCTGTTAGGGGTATCAGATGCTAATCGATTTTAAGTTATTGCCTCAGCCCGACTTGTGCTAGTAGATCATTAAATCGTTCTCCCTGAATCATCACATGTTCACGGGATACTTGATCTGCCCTCCCAGCATCACCTCTTTCGATCGCCTGAATAATTTCATCATGCTCTTTGAGGGACTGAACCATCCGGCCGCGAACACGGAGCTGTAGACGCCTGTAGGACTGTAGTCGACGTCGCAGCCGTCTTGTCTCGTTCGCTAGGTAGCTGTTCCCACACGCTTCGTAAATACATTCATGAAAAGCCACGTTTTCTGAATAGTACAGATCAGAATCGCTAGTCTCGATAGCCTTTTTACAGCCCACGTTTGCTGTTTTGAGCTCTGAGAGCTGCTGTTCATTGATTCGTCGGGCCGCGAGTCGCGCGCACATGCCTTCGAGTTCGCTCATCACTTCGAACATCTCAATCATCTCTCTAAATGATGGCACTTTCACAAAACAACCCCGTTTAGGAATTTGTATTGCCATACCGGAACCTACGAGTTGTAGCAGTGCTTCACGCACCGGTGTTCGAGATACGCTGAATCGTTCAGCTATTGAAGCCTCATCCAGTTTCGATCCGTCTTTCAGTTGGCCGGTGGCTATTTCTTCCTCCACCCCTTGAAAGACCCTTGTTGCGGCTCGATTACTCATTACAGAAAACTCGTTGCATCTTATTTTTGTATACGATATTTTCTAACAAGCATACAAACTTATGCAAGCCGTTATAACTCATAACAATCGGCAGGAGTCCGTAATGAAACTAAAATCCCTTGTAGTCGCTGCGATTGGAGCAGCAATGGTCAGTTCTGTCGCTAGCGCAGCGGAGCTTCGTCTTTCTCACCAATGGTCCACAAAAGATGTTCGACACAAAGTGGCGGAGATCGTAGCTAACCACGTTAAAGACGCTAGCGTGGGATTAGAAATTAAGATTTTTCCCTCAAAATCATTGTTTAAACCTCGCGAGCAATATAAGCCTTTGTCTCGTGGGCAGCTGGATATGACGGTCCTGCCATTGTCTTACGCAGGTGGTCAGCAACCATCTTACAACTTGACCCTGATGCCTGGTCTGGTGAAAAACCATGACCATGCTGCGCGTCTGAACTACTCACCTTTTATGGATGCGATCCAAGAAAAAATGGCTGAAGATGACGTAATGGTTCTTGTTCACGGTTATCTGGCGGGTGGCTTCGCTGGCAAAGATAAGTGTCTATCGGGCCCAGGTGACGTGAAAGGAATTCAAATGCGTGCAGCAGGAAAATCCTTCAACCAACTCCTGGCAGGCGCTGGAGCTTCGATCGCATCCATGGCTTCATCCGAGATTTATAATGCAATGCAGACAGGTGTCTTGGATGGTGCAAACACCTCGTCTTCGTCGTTTGTTTCATATCGAATCTATGAGCAAGTCAAGTGTTATACGCCAGCGGGCGCGCAAGCATTATGGTTTATGTATCAGCCTTTGCTGATGAATAAGTCTGCTTTTGATGGCTTGAATGATGCTCAGAAGAAGGCTTTATTGGCCGGAGCCAAGAAGGCTGAGGCGTTTTACTTAGCCGAGGCTAAGAAAGAAGACGCTGAATCAGTCCGTGTCTTCAAGGAAGCTGGCGTTCAGATTAAAGAAATGACCAAAGACGAGTTCAAAGCATGGCAGGATCTTGCAAAACAGACCGCATACAAAGAGTTTGTCGCAGGTTACCCCGACGGCCAGCGTTTTCTTGACTTGGCTTTAGCGGTCGAATAGTAACCGCACTACACCCGGCCTGCCGGCCGGGTTGTTTCTTTCAAGGAAAAGATATGAGAGGTTTCATAACCCTCGTTAATCGTTTGTCCCAGGTAGTAGGTGTACTAGCAGCGGCTATGGTTGTCGTTGCAGTGGTCATAACCTGCCAAATGATCTTCATCAGATATTTTTTGAACGGTTCGACCTACTGGCACACCGAAGCTGTAGTGTATCTCGTATTGGCTGCAACACTGCTTGGTTTGCCCTATGTCCAGAAGTTAAAGGGCCATGTCAATGTTGATTTAGTCCCCATGTTGTTGCCGCCCGTCGGAAGGAAGTTGTTGATGATCTCCAGTTTTGCGACCGCAATTCTAGTGCTGTTAACAATGACCTTTTATTCGGCAGAGCTCGTCTACCTAAGTTATTCTAAGGGATGGACGTCAGACACTGTTTGGGGGCCACCTTTGTGGATTCCTTATATGACTATGCCACTAGGATTTGGCCTGTTTGGTCTTCAGTTGCTGGCTGATTTATTAGAACTACTGATGACTCCCGCCGAAGATATCGTCGTAGAAGCAGGAGGACACTGATGGATCCACTTTTGCTGGGCCTATTAGTCGCTGCGGTGACTATCTTTGTACTTTTTTCTGGGATTTCAGTAGCCAACGGGCTTCTCGTTGTGTCAGCAATATTTTTGCTCGTCTTCGATGGTTTGAGATCTTTGGAGCTTATCCCCGAAATATTGTTTGGAAAGCTGGATAACTTCGCTCTTCTCTCAATACCTATGTTTATCTTGATGGGCTCTGCGATCGCTTCCACGCGCGCGGGCGCAGACCTTTACGAAGCTTTAGATCGCTGGCTTACGCGGGTACCGGGTGGTCTCGTAGTGTCTAACTTAGGCGCCTGTGCGCTTTTTGCTGCGATGTCTGGATCATCACCCGCTACCTGTGCCGCAATCGGTAAGATGGGTATTCCGGAGATGCGCAAGCGGAACTACCCAGATGGTGTTGCCTCAGGATCGATAGCGGCGGGAGGCACACTAGGTATTTTAATACCTCCCTCCGTCACAATGATCGTATACGGAATCGCGACAGAGACATCCATCGGTAGATTATTTTTGGCTGGAGTATTGCCCGGTTTGCTGCTGGTATCACTTTTCATGGCTTGGTCGATTTTTGCGACGTGGAGGCAGGGGGGTGTAGATGCTCTCGCAGGTCGGAGCTTTACTTGGACTGAACGGTTTGAGGTATTGCCCCGGGTTGTTCCATTCTTGTTGGTAATCGTGGGCGTACTGTTCGCACTTTATGGTGGTGTAGCTACGCCATCTGAGACAGCAGCTGTGGGAGCCCTTCTGTGTTTAGGGCTAGCGATAGTGATCTATCGGATGACAGATCTGGGGACTATTTGGGTGATGCTTCGAGACTCTACAAAAGAGTCGGTGATGATTTTGTTTATCATCGCCGCTGCTGGTGTTTTCTCTTACATGCTCTCTAGTCTTTTCATCACTCAGGCGATCGCCGAGTGGATAGGGACGCTTGACGTAAACCGCTGGGTGTTGATGCTATATATCAATATTTTTCTTTTAGTCGCTGGATTCTTCTTGCCGCCGGTGGCCGTTATCTTGATGGCAGCTCCTATCTTGATGCCTATCATCCTTGGCGCCGGCTTTGATCCATACTGGTTTGCAGTGGTTCTGACTATCAACATGGAAATCGGACTGATTTCACCGCCCGTGGGTTTGAATCTCTATGTGATCAACGGAATTGCCCCTGAGATTCCTCTGAAGACCATTCTTACCGGATCTCTTCCCTATGTGGCTTGTATGGTTATCGCGATCGTTATCCTGTGCCTATTCCCCTCCATTGCTACCTGGTTACCTGATATTCTAATGGGGCAAGCTGTGACATGAGCAGGGTCTTCCGAATCGGTCAAATTGTTCCGAGTTCAAATGTGACAATGGAGACCGAAATACCTGCGTTATTTCGGACTCGCGAAGCTTATTACGATGATCGGTTTACCTTCCATTCCAGCCGGATGCGCATGAAACAGGTCACCAAGGAAGAGCTGGCCGCAATGGATCGCGATAGTGATCGGTGTGCGTTGGAGCTATCGGATGCCTCGGTGGATGTCATGGGTTACGCCTGCCTGGTTGCGATCATGTCGATGGGGCTTGGTTATCATCGTGAGAGTCAAGAACGACTGCATCAGGTGACGGTTGAAAGCGGTCAGCCGTGTCCCGTGGTCAGCTCTGCTGGAGCCTTAGTTGAGGGTCTTGCTGCATTACGAGCCCAACGAATCGCATTAATCACTCCTTACCGGAAACCGTTGACCGATTTAGTCTGTCAGTATTTAGAATCGGAAGGGTTTGAAGTCTTAGACGCCATCAGTCTTGAGATTCCGGATAATCTCGAAGTTGCGCGCCAGGACCCAATGGCGCCAGTTGATCTTGTTGATCGTCTCAATCTCTCGAATGTTGATACCTTAGTGGCCTCAGCCTGCGTACAGATGCCCTCGCTTCCGGCAGTGGCACACCTGCAAGCGAAAACGGGCGTTCCAACATTATCTGCATCCGTCGCAACAAGCTATCGGATGATGCGCGAGCTTCAGTTGGATACGCAAATACCAGGTTTTGGTGCCTTGTTTGAGTGAGTAGATCATGATGACGACTGGAATCAAACAGTGGATTCAGCAAGTCACCGATCGAGCGCTTGAGATCTTGGATCTGAAATCTGAGGGCGTCGCTCTTGATGATCTTATCTCACAGTGTCATGCGGTGTTGTCTCGTCGCGGCGAAGCCACCGGACTGGCTTTAGCTGGCTCTGTGGTGGCCTCCTGGCAGGCGCTTGAATCCAATCAGCATCTGTCGTTCTTTCAGGCACTGATTGCAGAGTTTGGCCCCGATCAAGAACGGCTCGAGCAAGCAATTGCTGACTATCAAAAGAGTGTTGACGATGTCAA
>Ga0255777_10005255_pt1 | contig 10455 bp, 9 predicted proteins | sample 101ome_15_FD_179975 | JGI IMG/M metagenome (GOLD analysis project Ga0255777, IMG submission 179975) | Coastal salt marsh microbial communities from the Groves Creek Marsh, Skidaway Island, Georgia - 101402AT metaG (version 2) | ecosystem: Environmental > Aquatic > Marine > Intertidal zone > Salt...
ATGTGTCAATGCCGGCAGTTGATGGCTTGACAGTGTGCCGGGTCCTTCGCTCTGAGGGCAATCGTCTTCCAATCCTCATGCTGACCGCACGAACCGAGCCCAGTGATCGCATCGCTGGACTTGACGCTGGCGCCGATGACTACGTGTTGAAGCCATTTGATCTTGGCGAACTGTTCGCTCGTCTACGAGCACTCGTTCGCCGGACATCAACCGAGGCTGAAGAGCAGACCGACACCGAGCCACTGGTGCTTGGCGACTTGGTGATTGAGCCTGCGGGCCGTCGAGTTCGGCGCGGAAATCGTGAGCTCGAACTCTCGAAAACAGAATTTGATCTGCTTGAACTACTCGTTCGGAATACTGGCATCGTGCTCGATCACTCAACCATCTACGAGCGCATCTGGAATTACGACTTCGGGCCGGATTCAAAGAATCTGGCGGTGTACATCGGCTATCTGCGTCGTAAAACTGAAGATGAAGGTGGTTCACGCTTGATTCACACGGTCCGCGGTGTCGGATACTCAGCACGGATTGAACAATGAGCCTTCGTATTCGTATTGCTCTGCTGATGGCAGTTCTCGCTGCGACAGCAACTATTGCCGTTGGCGCAATTTCGTATCAAACAACAGCGTCGCGACTTCTAGAAGCGGTGGACGATTCACTGGTCGACGCAACAGTTGTCGTCACTGCACGACGCTTTGATGAGCGACTATTTGAGTCTGGTCCGTTCGACGGGTTTGTCGTGCAGGCGGTGCTGGCCGATGGGTCGGTTGTCCGCACAAACTTCCCACATCAGATGAAGCCGAACCGGGAGGAACTCGAGCTGATCGGGCGTCCTGGCTCAACAGATTTCAGATCGGCTCGTCTCGGTCGAGCGGAGTATCGCATTCGGTCAATTGGTTTTGAAGACGGCATTGTTCAGATCGGCCGACCTCTTGCCGAAACAAATTCGGTGCTCGAAAGTCTGCGTTTACGAACATTGATGTTGATGGCTGGGGTAACTGTGATTGCTGGTCTCCTCGGGGCTCTCACCGCCGGTCGTATCACCCGTCCGTTGAGGTCATTGACAGACGCAGCCTCTGAGATCGAAGTATCGGGTCGTCTTGAACTTGGTGACAATGAGGCAACGAGCCGTCGCGATGAGGTCGGTCGTCTGTCGACTGCATTCCACCGCATGATCGGCGCTCTCGCTCGGTCTCGTGCAGATCAGCGGCGTCTCGTCGAGGACGCAGGTCATGAACTCCGGACACCGGTGACGGCGATCCGCACCGGCCTCGATACGTTGAGTCGTTACCCAGACCTGCCAGCCGATGAACGTGCGGACATCATCGAGTCGATGCGGGATGAAGCAGCCGAACTGACTTCGCTCGTCAACGAAGTTGTTCAGGTCGCAAGTGGCGAAGTCGATGACTCTGAACCGGAGCAGGTTCGCGTCGGTGATGTTGCTGGCGTGGCTGCAGAAAGAGCACAGCGGAGGTCAGGTCGAGAGGTGCAGGTTCAGTCTGATGACTCTGAGGTTCTCATTCGTCGGGGGCAACTTGAGCGTGCAATTTCGAATCTGTTGGAAAACGCCGTGAAATTTGATCCGAGTGATGGGCCTATCGAGGTTGTGATTGCTGAGGGTCGGATTTCGGTACTTGATCGTGGTCCGGGAATTCCCGAGGCTGATCACGAATTGGTCTTTGAGCGGTTCCATCGCTCGGCGACGGCTCGAACCCTTCCCGGATCAGGACTTGGTCTGTCGATGGTGGCGACAACTGCGCGTCAACATGGTGGCGATGTGTTTGTCGAAAATCGCAATGGCGGAGGAGCAATTGTCGGGTTGACGCTGCCAACCGTTTCAGCCTGGGAACCCCCGTTGGTGTAGTTGGACAAGTTCTCAACCTGTCCTTACCTAGGTCATGCAGACTTCTTGAAGTACTCACCGAAGATGTTTGCTCACAGAAGCAGAACCCCCGTTTCTGAAAGAGAGAAAGAAGTAGCAGATGAATAAGAAAGCAATGTTCGCAGCGCTCTCCGCCGGAGCAATCGCCGGCACAGGTGCCGGCCTCATCCTTGGTGTTCCAGGTTTGACGAGCGCTGCAAATGACACCACCGATTCATCGACTGACATGTTGTCTGCATCGGCCATTGACATCGACGCTGATGGCACCGATGCCGACCACGGTGGTCACAAGGGTCGGCGAGGCAAGATGGCATCGCCAGAAACACTGGCCGAAGTGCTCGGCATCGACGTTGAAACACTTCGTGCAGAGTTTGCTGCCGGCAAGTCGATTGCTGACATCGCATCCGAACAAGGCATCGAGATTGAAACGGTCGTTGATGCCCTTGTCGCAGAGGTCGAAACCCACCTTGATGAGCATGTTGCTGATGGTTCCGTTACCGAAGACGAGGCGGCTGACAAACTTGCAAAGGCTGAGGCCATGATCTCTGAGCGAGTGAACGAAGTTCCTCAGATGGGTGGTCGCGGCCATGGATTCCGACGTGGAGCCCAATTATCGACAACTGTGCTCGACGTGCTTGGTGTTGACGCAGCAACCCTTCGCGATGCATTCGCAGCAGGTCAGACAGTTGCCGACGTTGCATCTGAAAATGGTGTCGATGTGAATGACATAGTGAGCGCTCTCGTTGATGAACGAGCAACACATCTTGCAGAGCACGTTGCAGACGGTTCGTTGACCCAGGAAGCGGCCGACGAGAAGTTGGCCGATGCGGAGGCAATGATCACCGAGCGTCTCAATACGGTTCCGCCGGCTGGCTTCAACGGCCGACGTAGCGGTATGGGTCACGGTGGTATGGGTCACGGTGGCCGGCATGAGCACGCTGACGATGATCACGCCGATGATGGTGTATCGATCGAGAGCGGCGCGACCGGCGGATCAGATTTCAGCAACCTGTTGAACTCAGACGCCTGATCATGGGCTGATCTGTCACCCCCCGGCAGGTCAGCACTCAGAACGACAGTGGGTGCATCCGCAATGCGGGTGCACCCACTGTCGCGTGTGACGGCACTCTCGGTGATGTTGTCCGGCTGAGGTTCAAAGCGTGAGACACCCGACCCGTACACTGATCTCACATGTCTGACCCCTCGCTCTTTCCGACAAGCCCATTTCTCGAGGGCCTCAACCCGGCTCAGTATGACGCAGTCATCCATCCCGAAGGCCCACTACTTGTGGTCGCAGGGGCTGGCTCAGGAAAGACCCGGGTGCTCACCCATCGAATCGCACACCTCATTCACACCGGTGTGCATCCATCTCAGATTCTTGCGATCACCTTTACCAATAAGGCAGCTCGAGAGATGCGTGACCGTGTTGCCGACCTCGTCGGTCCGGTCGTAAAAAACATGTGGGTGAGCACATTCCACTCGGCATGCGTTCGAATCCTTCGAGTTCATGCCGAGCGTGTCGGTCTACCCCGAACATTTTCGATTTACGACCAAGGCGACGCTGTTCGTCTCACTGGGTACGTCGTTCGAGATATGGGTCTTGATCCGAAACGTTTTAATTCTCGAGCCGTACATGGCCACATCTCGTTGTACAAGAACGAACTGATTGACCCGGCAAGTGCAATTGCCTCTGCTGACGACATCTTTGCCCGTCGACACGCCGAGATATATGCCGAATATCAAACTCGACTCGAACGTGCTGGCGCAGCAGATTTTGATGATCTCCTCACCCTGACCGTGAGGCTTCTCAGTGAATGTCCAGACGTGCTCGATGAGTACCGAGGAAGGTTCCGCCACCTGTTGGTTGATGAATATCAAGACACCAACATGGCCCAGAACGAGATTGTTCTCGCACTCGGTGGAGCAACCGACCCTGCTGGGGTGCACAACGTCTGTGTCGTCGGCGATAGCGACCAGAGTGTGTATCGATTCCGTGGAGCCGACCTTCGCAACATCATCCAATTTGAAGATGCCTTCGCTGATGTCACCACCATCGTGCTTGATCAGAACTATCGGTCAACGCAAACGATCCTCGACGCAGCAAATGCTGTCATCGTCAACAATCCAGGCCGCCAGCCGAAACATTTGTGGACAGACGGCAACTCAGGTGATCGAATCGTCCGTTACTACGCCAGTGATGAGGGTGACGAAGCAACGTTTGTTGCCTCAACTGCGCGTCAGCTCACCCGTGAAACCGGGGCGATGTTTAGCGATACGGCAGTGCTCTATCGAACAAATGCTCAGAGTCGCGTGATCGAAGAATCATTCATGCGCCTGGGTGTTCCTTACCAAGTGGTTGGTGGAACCAAGTTCTACGACCGTCGCGAAGTGCGTGACGCACTCGCATACTTGCGGATCGTCGCAAACCCGGCTGATGAGGTGAGCGTGAAGCGTGTGCTGAACGTTCCAAAGCGTGGTGTTGGCGATACGAGCGTTGCGCGCATTGATGAATTCGCGTCCCAAGAGGGCCTTTCTTTTCTTGCCGCAGCGCGACGCGCGAGCGAGGCTGGGGTAAGCGGTCGTGCGGCGCGGGGGGTTGAGAGTTTTTGCGAGGTCATCGATGGCGCGCGTGAGTTGTTGCTCAACGAAGGTGACGACGGGCTGACCTCAGGTGAACTGCTACAGCACGTTCTGGAGGCATCTGGTTACCTCACCGAACTTGAAGAGGAAGACACCGTTGAGGCACACGGCCGAATTGAAAACTTGGGTGAGCTCGTAGGTTCTGCGAGAGAGTTCACACGGCTTGACGAATTTCTTGAGCAAGTTGCGCTCGTCGCCGACACCGACGACCTCGCTGATGACGATCGTGTTGTGCTGATGACCCTTCACTCGGCGAAGGGTCTTGAATTCCCGAACGTGTTCCTTGTCGGTGTTGAAGAGGGGGTCTTTCCTCATCACCGTGCGCTATCGGATCCCGACGAGATGGAAGAAGAGCGACGTCTTGCATATGTCGGCATTACTCGAGCGATGGAGCGGCTGTTCATGTCACATTCGTGGAGCCGAATGTTGTTCGGGTCAACCCAGTACAACCCCCCGTCCCGCTTCTTCGACGAGATCCCAGAGACCCTTCTTGATGTTCGCGGTGATCGCCGTCCGGCGGGTTATCAGAGTTCTTATCGGTCATCCTCATGGGATTCGCCACCGCCGTATCGGCGACGAAGCATTGATCGTGATGAGAACGATGAGCATCGAGACCGAATTGTTGAACGGGCAATGAGTTCACGAATCGGGCCTGTGCAATCTGGCGCTCACGAACTCGGCTTCCGTATCGGTGACGACGTCACCCACCCAGCATTTGGCGAAGGTGTGATTATTGATATCAGCGGCGCAGGCGACCGTTCTGAGGCAACTGTGAACTTCGCTGGCGTTGGAACAAAACATCTTGCGCTTGCCTTCGCCCCGCTGACCCGTCGATCTGGTTGAATAGAGCGTGATGAAGGCCGCATTACTAGTCGAAAGTCTCACTGGAAATACTTGGCGTGCTGCCGAGATGATTGGGACCAACTTGCAGCAGGAGGGATGGTCGATTACCGGACTGTCCCGTGTTCGACGTCCTGACCTCGCAAGCATCCAAGAGGCAGACATCGTGCTGGTTGGCACGTGGACACACGGCTTGTTCTTCGTCGGACAAGCTCCGTGGGCTGCTGCTGATATTGCCAACATGCCAGTGATGCGTGGCAAGAAGGCCGCTTGTTTCCTTACCTACGCCCTTGACGCAGGAAAGAGCCTCGACCGGCTATCGACCGCTGTCGGACAAACCGGCGCAGAGGTGGTGGGTGGCCTTCAAATTAAGCGCAATCACATCGAACACCACTCGGAGGTGTTTGCCGATCGTCTGATCGGCGCAATGTCGCAGTAGCGACTGCTTTGTTAAATGCGTAGCACCACGCGAGTTGAGCCACTGCCCGGCGTCAATCGCTGGTGATTCCTCGTAGGTCGATTTCGAGAAGAACGCGATCGACGACCACCGGTCGAACTTCGGTTGGAATTGCAAGGTCATCGACGGTGACCTCTCGACCATCACAATCAATGAACGTGTCGGTTCCTACTTCTTGGGTGACAATGCAACTCGAGTCACGATCGGCCGGGTAAGCCCAACGCACTCTCCATCCGTTGAGAGGATCGGTACCTTGATGATCGATCACGATCGATCGATCATTGACTGCTGATCCGAGTTCAGCGAAGAGTAATGGTCCGTCAGTTTCGACAAGTTCAGACAGATATTCGACATTGCCAACAGGCCAAGTGTCTGGTGCAAGGCGGTCAGAGGTAGTGACCTCTCCAGACGAGATATACGCAGCCATCGCCCATGTGAAGAGGCCGATACATGCGAGCACGATAAGACCCCCGACAACAGGTATCACTGCCCGGGCGAGGGGAGATCTGAACTGCGGAAGTTGCACGTCTCTAGTTTGCCTTGTCCGTGAGTTAGTGAGTCGGGTCGTTATGAAAGTAGGGTTCGATTCTTGTGAAGCGTCCTTATCGAGTTGTCGTCGCGAAACCAGGCCTTGATGGTCACGATCGCGGAGCAAAGACAATCACTCGCGCCCTGAGAGATCATGGGTTTGAAGTGATCTACACCGGCCTCCATCAAACGCCGGAGCAGATCGCCGAGACGGTGTTGCAAGAAGATGCCGACGCGATCGGACTCTCGTTGCTCTCAGGTGCTCATCTCACTCTGTTTCCAAGGGTGATGGAGGAACTTCGCAATCGAGATCTCGGTGAGGTACTCGTATTTGGCGGTGGGGTTATCCCCGACGCAGACGCTCGTGAGTTACGTAATCAAGGCGTTTCCGAAATCTTCCAACCAGGAGCATCGCTAAAAGCGATTAGTTCGTGGTTGGAGTCAACACTCGATCAACGAGAGGACTGAACAAGTGGACCTGTTCGAATACCAAGGCAAGCAGTACTTTGCTCGCTTTGACATCCCGGTAAGCCCGGGTGACAAAGCTGACACTGTCGATGAGGCGGTCGCCGCAGCTGGGGCTGCGGGCTATCCCGTTGTCGTAAAAGCACAGGTGCAAGTTGGTGGTCGCGGTAAGGCCGGTGGCATCAAACTGGCTGATAATGCTGACGAGGTCCGCACTCACGCTGGAAACATCCTTGGCATGGACATCAAGGGGCATGTTGTGAAGCGCGTTTGGGTTGAGCATGCGTCAGACATCGAAGAGGAGTACTACGCAAGCTTCACCCTCGACCGGGCGGCGAAGAAGCACCTGTTGATGTTGTCAGCCCAAGGTGGTGTAGAAATCGAAGCTGTCGCAGAGAGCGATCCAGATGCGATCGTTAAGCTCCACATCGATCCGGTCGTCGGGCTCGATGCCGCCACAGCTCGTCAAGCGGCCGTCGATGCGAAGATTCCTGAAAAGGCTCTCGATGGAACTGCCGACATTCTGGTCAAGCTCTACCGCTGCTTCTCAGACGGCGACTGTGACCTCGCCGAAATCAACCCTCTCATCTTGAAGCCGACGGGTGAGGTTCACGCACTTGACGCCAAGGTGACGCTTGATGCGAACGCAATGTTCCGCCATCCCGAGTGGGCCGAATATGCCGAGACAGAAGAACTCGATGAGCGCGAACGTCTTGCGAAGACGCACGACCTGCAGTACATCGGTCTCGATGGCACCGTCGGAATCATTGCCAATGGTGCTGGGCTTGCGATGTCGACGCTCGATGTCGTCAACCAAGTTGGCGGCTCGGCTGCAAACTTCCTGGACATCGGTGGCGGTGCGAATGCGGACGTGATGGCCGCAGCGCTTGAGGTCATCAACTTCGACCAGAACGTGTCATCGATCTTCATCAACATTTTCGGTGGTATCACCCGAGGTGAAGAGGTAGCGAAGGGCATTGTTGAGGCGCTTGGCCGTGTTGACCTTCGTGCCCCAATTGTGATTCGCCTCGACGGAACGAACGCTGAGGAGGGACGACAGATCCTTGCTGATGCCGGAATTCCCGAATCCAAACTTCGTTCAGAACCAACCATGCTTGACGCTGCCCGCGCCGCCGTTGCGCTGGCAAAGAACTGAGAGGTCTCACCATGTCGATTTTCGTTAATGAAAACACCAAAGTCATCGTTCAAGGTCTCACCGGCGGACAGGGCAAGTATCACGGTCTTCGAAATCGGGACTATGGCACAAATGTCGTTGCTGGCGTGACTCCGGGCAAGGGTGGCCAGGACGTCGAAGGAATCCCAATCTTTGACAGCGTTGCCGATGCGGTCGCTGCAACTGGCGCTGACGCATCCTTCGTTGCTGTTCCACCGAAAGCCGCACCGGCAGCAATTCTTGAAGCTGCTGCTGCTGGCGTGTCGTTCATCGTGTGCATCACCGAAGGCATTCCGGCACAGGACGAAGCCAGAGTGTTCAACACCTTGCTTGCTGACTACCCGAATACCCGACTACTCGGTCCTAACTGCCCGGGCATCATCAGCCCCGGGAAGTGCAACATCGGAATTACTGCTGGCGAAATCGCACTTCCGCCAACCGCTGAAGGTCCAAATGTTGGCATTGTCAGCCGCTCGGGCACATTGACCTATCAGGCGTTGTACGAGTTGAAGCAGAAGGGAATTGGTGTTTCAACTTGTGTCGGAATTGGTGGCGATCCGGTTCCTGGAACAAACTTCATCGACTGTCTCAGCCAGTTCCAAGCCGATCCAGACACCCATGCGATCATCATGATTGGTGAAATTGGTGGCTCAGCGGAAGAAGAGGCAGCCGAATACATCAAGGCCAACGTGACGAAGCCAATGAGTGCATATATCGCAGGCGTGACCGCTCCGGCTGGCAAAAAGATGGGCCACGCTGGCGCGATCGTGTCAGGTGGAAAGGGAACTGCTCAAGGCAAGATGGACGCATTGGCTGCTGCAGGCGTAAAGATCGGGCTCAACCCGACTGAAGCCGGCGAGCTGATGGCAGAAATCGTCGCGAACCTAGGCTGATTTTCACATGCCAACCGCTCTTGTCTCTGTGTACGACAAGACCGGTGTAGCTGAATGCGCGCGTGAACTTCACGCGCTTGGCTGGTCGCTCCTGTCTTCAGGCGGAACGGCATCAGTAATTGCTGAAGCGGGCGTCCCGGTGACTGACGTCGCTGAGATCACTGGTTTCCCGGCAATTCTTGGCCATCGGGTCGTGACGCTCCATCCGAAGGTTCATGGTGGCATTCTTGCGAACCGGTCAGATCCGAGCCATCAGGCAGATCTTGAAAGGTTCGGAATTGATCCGATTGATCTTGTCATCGTGAATCTGTATCCCTTCTCGTCTGACCCTGGCGTTGAACTCATTGATATTGGTGGTCCAGCGATGGTTCGAGCGGCGGCGAAGAATCATGCTGATGTGGCAGTTGTCGTCAACCCGGATGAGTATCAGCCCATCATCGACGAGATTCGCGAGCACGGAGTGATTCGTGCTGCCATTCGGCGTCGCTTGGCGAGGGATGCATTTGCACATACTGCGGCTTATGACGCGTCAATCGTTCGCTGGTTGGACGAGACTGATGACGAGGCCTCAGCCGATGAACTCCCTCGGACGCTGCATCTCGCGCTTGAGCGGGTGGAGACGCTTCGCTACGGAGAGAATCCGCATCAGATCGGTGCGCGCTACCGAGATCTCACAAACTCGTCGGGGGACTCTGGCTGGTGGCAATCTGTTACCCAGCATGGTGGCAAGGCGATGAGCTACCTGAACGTGTACGACACAGAGGCTGCTTGGCGACTCGCTCACCAATTTGAACAACCGACAGCAGTTGTGGTGAAACATGCAAATCCGTGTGGGGTTGCAAGTGCTGACACAATCGAAGCGGCCTATTCAAGGGCACATCAATGTGACCCAGTGAGTGCATTTGGTGGCATTGTTGCGGTCAATCGGCCGGTTACCCGTGCGATGGCCGAGTCACTTGCCCCCGTCTTCACCGAGGTTGTGGTCGCTCCGGGATACGAAGATGGGGCGCTCGAGGTTCTCACAGCGAAGGCAAATCTTCGAGTCCTCTCAGCCAGCGAGCCGAAGGATCGGCAACTCGATATTCGAACTGTTGACGGTGGTTTGCTGGTACAAACGGCCGACGCCGTCGTTGCCGATCGTCATGAGTGGTCGGTCGTCACTGAAGTTGCTCCCACTGAGGCGCAATGGGCTGATATCGAATTCGCCTGGCGAGTATGCGCAGCCGTGTCATCGAACGCAATTGTGTATGCCAAAGATCAGCAAGCGTTTGGGATTGGTGCCGGCCAGCAGAACCGGCTCGATTCGTCTCGGATAGCGGCTGAGCGCTCAGCGGGGCGCGCCGATGGAGGTGTGTGCGCGAGTGACGCGTTCTTCCCATTCAGAGACGGGCTTGATGCTGCAGTAGCGGCTGGGATTCGTGCGGTTGTCCAACCGGGCGGAAGCGTCCGAGATGACGAAGTGATCGCTGCAGCGAACGAAGCCGGCATCGCAATGGTGTTCACTGGGCGTCGTCACTTCCGTCACTAGTCGACAAAGTTTCTTCTTTCGCGGCGATACTGGAGGCAATGTCGATGA
>Ga0255777_10005259_pt1 | contig 10451 bp, 8 predicted proteins | sample 101ome_15_FD_179975 | JGI IMG/M metagenome (GOLD analysis project Ga0255777, IMG submission 179975) | Coastal salt marsh microbial communities from the Groves Creek Marsh, Skidaway Island, Georgia - 101402AT metaG (version 2) | ecosystem: Environmental > Aquatic > Marine > Intertidal zone > Salt...
TAGAAAATAACGAAGAAAATCTTCCTGAGGATAAGGATGAGTTAATTCTACTCTATTGTCGAAGTGGGAATAGATCTGAAAATGCGGCTCAGACTTTAATAGATATGGGGTACAATAATATCATTGAATTGAAAACAGGTATCAATGGATGGAAATCAGATGGATATCCAGTTATTTATACTTAAATTATCAATTTTGGATTAACACTCATTGTTTAACCCCTGAAAGTAAAGTCAGTAGCTGCTTTATAATTCCAGTTTTACCTTTACGAATATCCTAAAAAACTGTATAGATATCTCCTTCAGTAAGGGAAAAATCTCCTTACTGCAGGACTTCGGTTCAAGTCCGGGAGCGCGGACCATAATATCATCAGATTAGGTAACTTAAGATGTAATTTGCACCACACATTTACCTTTAGCACGACCAGAAAAAGAGCGATTGAACGCTCCTTGCCATCCTTCTTCGGTATCTTCTGAATTGAAGTTCCAAATACCGTCGAGCACCGGCTTAATTTCTCCACTTTCTAGATACCCTGCAAGTGTCGAGAGATCTTCATGACTTGGTGAAAGGAAAAGATACTCCCAGTTTGCACCCACAGACCTAGCAGATTTGAACTCCTTCCTCCTTTCTTTCCTCTTCAAGAAAAGCTTGAGTATCCAAGCAGTCCCACCTATTCGACGTATTTCTTCAAGGGTTGGCATACCCGCAATGGTGACGATTTTTCCACCTTCTTTGACAATCTTAGACATCTCATGACTTTCGGCTGTTGTATCGAAACACACATCAAATTTTTCATCATTGTTCCCTCCATAGACTTCATCGAATCGAGTGTTTTTGTAATTAGATACTCCGGATGCGTCAATTACTACATCTGCTCCGAGACTTTTACACAGATTTTCTTTCTCTCCCTTAGATGCGGTAGTGACAACAAGACCTGCTTTAAACACGTTCTTTGCTAATTGAATAGCAATTGTACCAACTCCTCCGGCTCCACCTGATATGAAGATCCGGTCACCTTCTTTGAGTCCAGAAGATTTGAGAGCCTGGAGCGCAGTCATACCAACGAGAGGAATCGATGCGGCTTCCTCAAATGTTAGATTATCAGGCTTCATCACAACATTGGCAGTATCTGCAACACAGTACTCTGCCATTGCACCTCTATACCATGGTGTTTTCTTTCCATCATTTTCGTTTCCAAAAAGACGAGCAAATACAGGTTGACCAACAGAGAATTTCCCTTCAAGATCTGCTTCTTCAACAACTCCTGCAACATCGTAACAAATGATATGAGGGAAGGATGCAACGGGTCGAACCATCTTCAAATCGCCCGATAGTAGTGCTTTGTCAACTGGATTGATGGAAGATGCGTGAACTTTGATTACGATATTGTTTGAGGCATCAAAACCATGAGGGTAAGCCACATTTGTTTTTTTCAATTGGGAAGGTTTACCATATTTTGAGAAACCGATTATGTTCATTGTTTTGCCACTTGGATGTGTATTCATAATCACGGGAACGTATATGTATAAATAAATAAAAAAGTGTCAATAGTGTCCTTTTGTAACAATGTTGTAACCTGTATCCTAATAACAAAATGATACTTAGCCACCTTATGTCTCAGATACAATCACAGCGTATGCAATCAATGTGTGAATCAGCTCGAAGTCATGTTGACGACCTATTGCTTTTACTATCAAAATCGAAAATGCTCAGCATTCTTTACGTAATGAATTGTGATCCCTCTCCAATGCGTTTCTCTGAAATCAAGAAGAGAGTTGACTCATCCTCAACAACAGTTGCAAGACGATTGGCAGAACTTGAAGACAAGGGGTTAGTCACCCGTACTGCTTATGCAACCGTCCCAGCTACAGTCGAATATGCACTGACTAAAGATGCGATTTCACTTCAGCCCAGTCTTGAATCGATGTTTGAATGGGTGCTCAACCGAGCAGATAATTTTGCCGAAAAATAAACACATACCAAGAGACTAGTTATTTCCATGAAGTTGTAATATTTTTCTAGAATGTGCCTTTATGATAAAATTTTAATGGTTACGGGTATGTTACTAGGACAGTAACGAGTCTGTTACTATCAAAACGGGTCTTTATATGTAGTAAGTAGATGCAATTAGTATATGTCTCGATTGAAAGTACTATTAATCTGCTTAATGATGATGGCTATTCCCGCATCTCAGGTATCTGCTGATGTTGATGAAACGAATTCAAGTCCAGAGGTAACTATTGGGTTTGGCAATGTTACCAATGATACCATGGTATTCACCATGGATACCTCTGTAGATGTGTATGTATACCAAGTAACATTGGCTTGGGAGACTGGTGCTGTTTATTGTGGCATCTCAGCATCCGGTGGACTCTCTGAAGAATATAACTTGTATGTCAGCGTCCTTTATGCTGGGTGTTTGACAACAGGATACTATTATGGCGCTCAGGGAGGTGCCTGGATCCCCTCAGGTAGTAATGATACTCTCACATCTATTTTGTATCAATCCAACAGCCCTGAGGTATGCATCGGGAATGCGACCTATACAGTCATGTTACCCGATGGGGAGTTCGAAACTCGACAAGCAGACTTTGATCCCAATGATTGTCTGAGTTATACTATGTATGAAAGAGAATGGCCGTATGATTTATGGTATGTACTTGATGAAGACGGCAATGATGAAGGCGACAATGAATCTGAGGTAGAGGAAATTATCGATGACAGTCTTTATCAGTTCAATGAAGATTTGACTGTATTAGAAAATTTGGAAAGTTTTGATGATTTTTCCACTCTAATAGAGGCACTCAACATAACAGGATTAACTAATAATTTTAGTTCTAATAACACACCTCAGATGGGGTGGACAATCTTTGCTCCGACTAATGATGCCTTTGCTTCCGCAGGCATAGATTTAGATGATTTTGATAGTTCAGAAGAAATAGAATTTTTGACTGAAATCTTACTCTATCATGTTACTTTTGCAGGGCCATATGCTCTGAACTCAAGTATGGCCTACAACAGTTCGAGTGGCGAATACGAACCTCATTGCCAACCTTACACTGTTGACTGGATGCCAATGCTAAATGGAGAATATGCTGATCCATTCGATTACAGCTCTTGGACTGAGAATGTAACAATTTCGAATGACTGCCAGGGAAATCTTACAGTTAACCAGGCCAATATCATTGATGCAGATAATCAAGTCTATGGTTATGAATACAACGGAGTCGATGGCTACCCTTTCAACAATCAACTTCCACATGGCTGGGAAATTGCTGAGGATAATGGGATGATTCAGGTAATCGATCAAGTTCTATTTCCGTCAAGCTTCAATTTCACACCACCGAATAATGACGAGCCAAGATTCAATCCTAGATTTGATATTCCGTCCAACTTAGAGAATGATGGAGAGTTTGGAGACTTAATGGATGCATTGGGAATGACTATGTTGATGGACGACATTACTATCGAGAATAGCCCTCAAATGGGAATGACGATATTCGCTCCAACAGATGAGGCATTTGCTGCGGCTGGAATTAATCTTGACGATTATGATAGTCTCCAGAAACTCGAAGGTTTGTCTGAAATCCTTCTTAATCATATCTCATTTGACTGGGTATTATCATTCCCTGATGAATGTACACCCACAGAGTTTGACATGGAAACTACAGATTCATTTTCGGTAACCATTTCAAATGATTGTGAAGGTAATATCTTCGTCAATGAAGCAAAGGTTCTCTATTCCCAAGGAGTAGAAAATGGGGTTATTATCGTCATCGATCAAATACTGATGCCGATAGAAGAAGAACCTGTAGAGGAGCCTGTCGAAGAACCTGTGGAGGAGCCTGTGGAAGAACCTGTGGAGGAGCCTGTGGAAGAACCAATAGATGAGCCTGTGGAAGAACCAGTAGAGGAGCCTGTGGAAGAACCAGTAGATACAACCATAGAAACTCCAGTCGATGATATTCCTTTACAGGATGATGACTCCAACGTTGATGGTAGCGGACCTTCAGTTATTTTAGGTCAAAGCAGTACATTCTTTGGAGCAATGATATTGTTCACCCTGGTATTGGTTCTAGTCGGTACAGCTGCGGTAAGATCTCCCAAGTCACGATTAGATTCCGTAATAATGGAAAATGAAATTGAAGCAGATGAATTATTGTCACTTCTTTCTAGATCAAAAATGGTTCAAATTATTCATGCATTGCATTCAGAAGAAAATCCAATTAGATTTACAGAATTAAAAAATAGAGTTGATACTTCCTCTACCACACTAACAAGAAGATTGGGCGAATTAGAGGACCATAATTTAGTAGAAAGAATTGATTATGAGACCGTTCCTCCCACTGTTGTGTATAAATTGACTGATTCCGGAACATCTCTTCTTCCTAGTTTAGAGACATTTTTTGAATGGGTTCTAAATGATACAAATGAAACTGAGTAATGTCATTGTTTCACCCCTGAAAGCAGAGTTAGTAACTGCTTTACAGTACCATTTTTACCTTCACGAATATCCTCCAGGCACTGTCGCGACAACTCCCTCAGGAGCACGAATGCCTCATCCGATACCGGACTTCGGTTCAAGTCCGGGAGCGTGGACCAAAAAATCATCAAATTGGATATCTTGAGGTATAATTGATAGATTTTGATGTATTTTCATGTTCAAGGTCTTAGATATACACTCATAAAGGGAAGGCAAGTCGGCGACTCGCTACGAGGGATAGAGATGGGAGTGACAAAGTACGTACGTTCGGCTTGGAAGAATCCAAAGCAAAGCATGGAACCCCGTCACAGAACAGGTAGAATGGCCGAATGGCGTCATCAACCTGTCTTCCAGAGAATCGACAAACCTACTCGTATAGATGCAGCTCGTCGTGTTGGATACCGTGCTAAGCAGGGCGTTGTAATCTGTAGAACTCGTGTTCGTCGTGGTGGACTTCGAAAAGGTGTAGTAAACATGAAGCGTAAACCATCAAAAGCTGGTGTAACAAAAATTACTATGGCTAAGTCAATCCAGAGAATCGCTGAAGAGCGTGTTTCTCGCAGATATCCAAATCTTAGAGTTCTTAACTCATACTGGGTTGGAGAAGATGGTAAGAACAAGTTCTTCGAAGTTATCCTCCTCGATCCAAATCATCCAGTTGTTAAGGCAGATAGTCAATGGTCCTGGATTACTGAGAATCATCAGAAAGGTCGTGCAATGCGTGGTATGACAAGTGCTGGAAAGCGTGGTCGTGGTTTGTACAACAAGGGTAAGGGTGCAGAGAAACTCCGTCCTAGCCTAAATGCTAACAAAAACCGTGGTAAATAAGTAAGTTTCAGCCGAAGGTTGATTTCACTTGAGTCTGCGGCTTGCATTCAATGGTCGAGTTAGACATGAGTTCTGTTCGTGGTCTTCCAGTGATTATTCCTGACGGAAGGGTGTTAGGGACGGTTCATGATACAGTGATTTCTGCTGAGTCAGATTCGTGGTCATGTACTCATTTATTTGTTTCAGATCCTCCCGCTAGTTTAGTTGAAGGTAGAATACATGTGGCAATCCCTTGGAACTGGGTCAGATCAATTGGAGATGTTGTTGTATTACGATGGTTTCCTCAGACTCCAATACCGAAAAAACCTTGATTTTTGATGATGCAACAATACACGTATTCACAATACGATTCAAAAAGGGAAAGTTCACGCTAAGGCAATGCGTAGAGTCTCGTCAGCCATTTTGATTGTTCTTCTCCTCTCTCTAGCAGCTCCTTTCGCGTCTGCAGACTCAAAGGGAATTATTGGTTGTACAAGTGCAGATCTAGATATGATGCCAGCAAGCTGGGCTATTACCGACCAATCTTGTGTGACTATAGATTTTCAGGAAGTATTGACTCCTGGTACAACGTTTTCATTTGATATTGATTCAGATGCCGAAATTGATATATTGCTATTTACTGCAAATGCAAGAACGACTTACCAGAATGAGCAAAATTACAGAACGAATCTTATCTGGGAAGAAGATTCGGTCTTTGAATCGTTTTCAGGACAGGGTTCGTGGCATTGGACAGTTCCTGATGAGGGGCAGTCAACCCGATGGTACATGGTTATCGATAATTTAGCTCATCCCCAAGACAATGGCCAAGGTGCCCAAGGAGGTAGTGTGGCTAATGTAGCAATGAATGTACAGCAGGTGGTAACTCCCGCGTTTTCTTTGATAGACACAATTGTTCGTATGGAAACAAATAGTCATGAAATTGTTGCTGGGCCATTCTATTTAGATGAAGGAAGCCAATTATCAATTGACGTAACTACTATGGAAGGTGCTCCCGATATTTTCCTAATGACTGAAGAACAAAAGGACTCTTACGAATCTGCAGCAGCAAATGGTTCTGTCGCAGCATCCAGAATAAATCAAGCAGATTTACTCGCAGTAACTAGCTCAGGGAGTACAGTTTGGTCAGCATCATCTGTTTATTCTGGAATTCCACTATACTTAATGGTAGATAATCGTGCAGGAGCAGGAGGTGCAGGAACAAGTGAAGTAGCTACTACAGTTGTCTCATATCTTACACCGATTGTTGAAGTAAAACTCACCGATCCAGACTCATTAACCGTAGTTGATGTAGGAGCAACCATAACATTGGATGCCAGCAATACACCAAATTTATCTAATCAAATATCCAGTATTAATTGGGATACTGATGGTGATGGATTTGACGATTACACAGGTAATTCAATAGAAGTTTCTTGGGCAACTCCAACCAATTTCACATTAAAAGTCACCGCAATTTCTACCGATTTCAGAAGTTCAACAGTCTTCAAAGATATTGAAGTACGAGATATCTCAAACCCGATAGCGGAGATAGATATTAATTCAGATATTACTCGAGGTTATGGTGAAAATATAGTCTTGAGTGGACAATTTTCTGATAATTGGGAAGTATCGACGGTTGAATGGTTAGTTGATGACTCAGTTATTGAGTCATACTCAGGGAGTGACTCTTCTGCAACTTCCTTTACTCATAATTTCGACTCTACCTACACTTCCGGACTTCATACTATTACTCTTAGAGTGACAGATAAATCAGGTTTAGTATCTGACGATGTTGCCAATATAAATTTGTATGATCCCACTCCTCCAGTGATAGGTTCAGGATTTGTTTCTGAATTACAGGTTGTTGTAAATCAACCATATCCATTTTCAGTTGAAGTTAGTGATCCTGAGTCTACTAATTTAATCTATAAATGGGATTTTGATAGGGATTTTGATTCGGATAATGATGGAATATCTTCCAATGATGTAGAAGGTGTTGGACCAGAAGTTAATCGCCCATTTTCTTCACCAGGTATATACTGGGTTGTTTGTACAATTGAAAATGATGAAGGTTTGACAACAGAAGCAGAAATATTGGTAACAGTAATTTCTGCTGATTCAGGTTCCGATGGAATCGATTGGCTAAACATAATCGTAATTTTAGCAGTTCTAATTATAGCAATGGCAATTATTGGTTTAGTAACTTTGAGAGTCCTTGAAAATAGAAAGATTGCTGCAATGTTAGCAGAACAAGAAGAAAAAGAAGTTGAAGAAAATGTCGCCCCTCCTTCAGTCGAAGAACAGAAAGCAATGTGGGGAGGTGCTGGTGTGAATCAAGTAACTCCACTTTCACAACCAAATTTGGATTCTCAATATGGGTCTTATTCTTCAGGTATGTCTGGATTACCAACACCGCCTCCTTCCGGTGCTCCTTCTTCTCAGATTGAAATGGATCCCGAATTATCAGAATTACTTTCGTCATCTCCACCTCCAACTTCTGCTACGATTAGTAGTCCAGCAGACGAATTATTGGCAGCTTTCGAAGAAGATGACGCAGTCCCTAGGGATGAGGTTCAACATGATTTTGATTCCGTAGAAAATTCTGAAAATGTATGGAAACCTTCTGAAGATCCTTTGTTAGGAGTATCTGCTCCGGTTAGTGAAGTTGTAGAAGCACCAGAATTTGAATCTGAACCTGAGTCAGTGCCTGAGCCAGAAACTCAATCAATACAGGAACCGACATCTTCAGAACGTACAGTTAGAAAGTCATGTTCAAGCTGTGAAAAGTTATTCGAAGTTGATATGCCAGTTGGTGTTGATGTAGCCCGTACCTCATGTCCACACTGTGGTTCCATTGAGACTATTCGTTTTGAGTGAGTCTATGATAAGGAATTGGATACTTTCTGTAGGGTCAATTATTTTTGGTATTCCTTTTGTTCTTATCGGCGTTGATCATTTTATAGATCCATCTTGGTATGAACCAATAGTGCCTAAAATCATTGGTTTCCCAACATTCTGGGTATATGCTAGCGGTTTTTTTGAAATAATTTTAGGATTAGGATTGATGTTTCAAAAGACTCGTAGAATTTCCGCATATGGTGTAGCATTGATGCTATTAGTTCTGTATTGGGCTAATTTCAATATGTGGATAAATGATATTGCAATAGGGGGTTCTAAATTTGGAACAGAATGGCATATCATGAGGGCGATAATACAAGTTATGTTGATAATAATTTGTCTGATTATAGCTAAGTATTCTTCCGAATCATCCACCTTATCTGAGTGAAACACCGACTAGACATAATATAGTTGTAAATCTATTTTTTATTGTATCAAGAAGGGGAATAACCTTTACCATATCAATGAGAGGTGAGTTCATGCAAGGAGGTGCTGTACGTGTTATACGCAGAGCCCCTGCAATCAATCACTCTCAAACAATTCTACTTGTTTTGATATTTCTAATGCCAATTTATTCGCCAGTCACGAATGTATCAGCAGATACAAGAGTGAGTGCTGATGATTTTCAAATTCTTGAAGAAATGACCGATGTACTTTCACAGAGAGAAGATGTAATTTCTTCTGAATTAGTTAAGAATATTGCAGGCCCTTCTCTAGAAGGTGTTGAGAATTCTGTTACTCCAACAAATCAAGATGATCCACTTTATGGCATCAATGATTTATTCTCAGACTCAACAATGGTAGATACTACACCACCCGAAGTTATTCATCCTGGGCCTTATGATTTATTGATTAATCCCGAAAGTTCTCCTCCCGGAGCCGTAAGCACTGTATGGCAAACAATATTCAATTTGACAGACTATCTAATTTGGACTAAGTATACCGATTTAGAGGGGAATCAAGTTGAAAAATTCGAAGTCGTAACTTTTACTGCTAGCTTATTCTCTTTCTTCGATCCGGAAACAGATACATTTCTTCATGCAATCGATGTTGACAATGACGGAAATAATGATATTCAAGTAGGTTTAGAAATATCATTTGATTTGGGTGATGAATGGGGATTAGCTGGTGACACTCTTTGGATCAAGCCTACTATTTCTTTCACAGTCAAAGTTCTAGAGTCTAGTGAAGATGATGTTGTTTGGGATGAACTACAGAATCTGCAAGTTTCTCTTTTGAAGGCATTTGCTTATTCAGACGGTATATTGAACGGAGGTGAAAGTTATGTTTGGATCATTGACTCTGCTTTCACGACCCCACCAATTGATTTTTCTTTGGATGTGGGTATCGAGAGATTATACTTTGATATTTCTAATGCAGGTTCTAGTTTGGTCACTAGTTTACTTTCTTTCCTAAGTCTAGGAGTACTCTTACCCGGGTTTGACGAATCAAATATTGTAGTATCATCTCTTTCATCTCCATATGCAATTTTGATAAATAATAATGGACAGACAAATTGTCCTGCACGATATACTCAGATTGAATTAACAACCTTGCCTTCGGCTGAAATCTCTTGTGGCGTGGTAGCAGGATTTGGCTATGTCCATTTTTCTCCCGAAAATAGTAATGGAGATAGAGACGTTTGGGAAGTAGCTTACATCGAAGCTACGGTTCATCCTAATGGAGTTTCTACAAGGCTTCCATCAGAAGTTAATCTAGTTATTAGAACTGACACAACCCTTGCACAAGGTGCAGGAGGGGCTGGTGAGAATGCTCTTGATACAATTGAATATTATGCAGATAGAAGGGCAGATCTACACATCCACTTCCATGAAAATAAAGCCGAAAATCCTACAGATAATTCTGAGGACTATAGTGGTAATTCAACAGATACATTGGGTTGGCTGAGAGGAATGCCTGCTGGCAGTCTATCTTCAGATGAGATTGACAGGGTATTCACTATGTTGGGTTCGAAATCTTCTCCTGAATTACCAGGAGGTCAGCCTGAGAGATTAGGGATGATTATTGCAATTAAGAATTTTTCAAGAGATAATACTCAAAATGTGGACGACCCAACACTCCCAATTAATCCAGCATATCCTCCGAAGACATTGTTATTGATTCGCTCAACTCAAAGTATCCAATCAATCGAATATGATTCTTGGCATATGAGAGGAGGTATTGCCACAGATCACAGTAAACTTAGTCTTGAACTAAAAGACCTACCAACTTCAATAGCGATTTTTGGCTCATTCGAATTGGG
>Ga0255777_10005260_pt1 | contig 10449 bp, 3 predicted proteins | sample 101ome_15_FD_179975 | JGI IMG/M metagenome (GOLD analysis project Ga0255777, IMG submission 179975) | Coastal salt marsh microbial communities from the Groves Creek Marsh, Skidaway Island, Georgia - 101402AT metaG (version 2) | ecosystem: Environmental > Aquatic > Marine > Intertidal zone > Salt...
TGGAGCATCTGCAGCGACAGCATCATTCTCAGATGATGTTTCTATCGCAGGTAACCTAACAGTTTCTGGTACACTAACATCAATTCAAACAACAAACACAACAATCACTGATAACACTATCACTCTAAACGATGGTGAAACAGGTGCGGGTGTTACAGCTGGTTCATCTGGTATTGAAATTGATCGTGGTACACTAGATAATGCTACACTACTATGGAACGAAACAACTGATGTTTTTGAACTTAAAGTAGGTGCAACCCTAGCAGACCTTAAAGTTTCAAACCTAGCGATGACAGGTATCGAAGCCGATCAAATCGGTTCACTATCTGGAAATGGCATTTCTATTACTGATGATATTTCAGGTTTAGATGCGACATTCTCAGGTGCGTTAGCAGTAGATACAATCAACGAAGTAACAGCAGCAACTGGTGTAACAGTTGATGGTGTTCTACTAAAAGATGGTGTTGTTACTGGTGGTCTAACCGCAGAAGTAGGTGATACAGTAGATGTATCATTAGGTACACTAACATTAGCAAATGACCAAATCTCTGGTGATTCTATTGAAGGTGGTACAATCGGTTCTATCACAATCAACTCATTGGCATCTGGCTCAGTTAATATCGACGGTGGTAACATTGACGGTACAACAATTGGTGGAGCAGTATCAGCAGCTGGTACATTCTCATCACTAACATCAGATGCGGTTGATCTAAATGGTGGTTCTATTGATGGTACAGATATCGGTGTTAACGCATCAGGTATCGGTACATTCACAACAATGAATACATCAAATGCTGATATCAACGGCGGTAATGGTGATAACTTCATCATCGGTGCAGCACAATCAGCAGCTGGTACGTTCTCAACAATGACATCTGATACAGTTGACATTAACGGTGGTACAATTGATGGCGTTTCATTAACAACATCAACAGTTGACATTAACGGTGGTAACATTGACGGTACAGTTATTGGTGCCAACAGTTCAGCAGCAGGTACTTTCTCAGTACTAACTACTGATGATGCTCAAATTGGCGGTGGTAATGTTACTGCAACTAATGGTACTTTCACAAACCTAACATCAGGTAATGTTAACATCACAGGCGGTACAATCACAGGTATTGATATTGATACTAGTGGTTCTACAGTATCATTCGCTGACGACCAAATCTCAGGTGATAAAGTACACGGTGGTACAATTTCTGATTCATCATTAATTGGTACAACTGGTTCAACTATCTCTGGTTACGATATCACTGTAGGTACAGGTAAAACGCTAGACGTATCTTCGGGTACACTTACACTGGCAAATGACCAAATCTCAGGTGATAAAGTACATGGTGGTACTATCTCAAACTTCGCATCAACAGGTATCGATGATAACGCAACATCTACTAAAGTAACATTAACAGATACAACGGCAACATTCGGTGTAGCTGGTGACTTTGGTGCTAATACTTTAGCAGCTGGCGCAACAACATTAGCATCACTGAACGTAACAGGTGACGCAGTTGTATCAGGAAACCTAACAGTTTCAGGTGCAGTTACAACAACTCTATCAGAAACAGTTGAAATCGAAGATAACCTAATACTTCTAAACTCAAACCACACAGGTGCAGCGACACAAGACGCAGGCATCGAAGTTAATCGTGGTACAGAAGTAGGCGGAAATGCTAAGTGGTACTGGGATGAAACAGCAGATGAGTGGTCATCAAATGGCGCAAACATCAACGTTGGTTCAATCACATCATCTAGCTTCCAGCTAAGTGGTACAATCGCAACAACAGACGGTGGTACAGGTACAGACACATCAGGATTCGCAGATGATTCTCTAATGATTATGTCAGGTACAGGTACAACAGTATCAGAACTAGCAAAAGGCGCAAACTCAACAGTACTAAAAGTTAACGCTTCAGGTGCTCTAGGTTATGCGCAAGTAGCTCTAACAACAGACGTTTCTGGAACTCTACCAATCGCAAACGGTGGTACAGGTCTAGCAACTAACGGTTCTGATCGCCAACTTCTAGTAGTTGACGCAACAGGTGCTCTAGGTTATGAGTATGTGGGTACACTACGTAACTCAACAGGTCTAGCAACAATCAACACATCTAACATGGCATCAGGTACAGGTGAGTACTTAGAAGTAACAAACGGCACAGGTCGTGTAACAGTTACAGCTAAGAACGCAGCTAACTCTGGTATCGTTGACTTGTATCTACAAGGTCAAGATGGCGGTGATGTTTTCCTAGTAGGTGACTCAGGTGAGGCGCTTCTACAAGGTGAAGACGATACAGACCTTACAGTTGCAGGTGGTGACACTGGCACTGGTGACGCAGGTGACCTAATCCTTAAAGGCGGTAACGGCTCAGGTGGATTTATCTCTGGCTCAGTTATCATTAAAGGTGGTATAGGTGGCGCAACAGACGGTAACGTTGAAATCTTAGGACCAAACGATACAGCTATTGCGGTGTTCACAGAAACATCTTCAACAGCAGCAGATAACTTTGAATTCAAAAATGGCACAGGTGGTCTAGAACTAGCAGCAGCTGGTACATCCACAGACGTTAACTTGACACTTGCTCCAAAAGGCGCAGGTATCATTTTAGCACCATCTGGTTATGATATGTCTTCAGCGGCTCCAGAAGCTCTTGCTACAAAAGACTATGTTGATTCACAGATTAATGCTAATGGTGATAACTTTATTCGTCAGACATTCACAGCGAATGGTTCTTCTAGCTTTACAGTTGGTACACTGAAGAATATCACAGGTCAGACATATTATGTATCACGTATCACAATTAAGATTACAACAGCATTCGTAGGTGCTGATGAACTTATCATTAGTGATGGTACTAACACACTAGTTGGTGCGCTAGATACAGATATCTCTGAAACAGGGTTCTTCATTATCGACCAAGGTTATGAAGTCACATCAGCTGGTGGTGCAACAATCACAGCAACAATACAGAATGGTGGTGCTTCTGCATCCCCAACAACTGGTACTGTTATTGTTGGTGTCGAGTACAAAGCACTTTAATGTTACGTACATAATTAATAATGAAAAGGGCCTACGGGCCCTTTTTTTGTTTTTATAGTTGAAAAGATAAATAGATTATATTATAATAAAACTTAACGACAGAGTTAATTCTCTGACTTTTTAATACCATAGACGTTGAGGACTAAAGATGGCTGTAACATTAAATGCAAAGGGTACAAGTGTACCTTATTTTAAGATTGGACGAAAAGGTACTACAATATTTCAGGGTACCACCGATCCAAATCCGACATATTCAGTATCACAGGGTGATATTTGGATTGATACGACTTCAAACGAAATAAAGATTAGAACTGCTAGTAGCACGTGGGCATCAGCAGCTGGTGGTAGTGTTTCTGCTCTTACAGATTTAACAGATATAGATTTATCAACACCTGCTACAGATGGTCAAATTCTAGTTTGGGATAATGCTAACAGCGTATTTGTAGCAGCAGATGAATATGGTGACACTGATGTTAAGACACTACTAAGTTCTCTTGATTCTAGTATCATACCTTCAGCAGATGTTACATATGACTTGGGTTCTCCGACAAATCAATGGAAAGATATTTATGTAGGTCCCGGCTCAATATATATGAGCGGTACAAAGATTATTGAAGAAGACAGCGTTTCAGGTAATCTAAAATTCTCAGCAGCATCAAATCAATCTGTTCACATTTTATCTCATGGTACAGGCGATACGGTATTAGAAACCAGTAATGGTTTAGACATTATTGCTCATAATAGTGCTAATATTGATTTACAAGTTAGTACAGGTCAAATAACATTCACAGGTGATGTTTTAGCAAATAATGATTTAACTGTTACCGGCAACTTAACAATCAATGGAACAACAACAACGGTTAACACTGCTACACTTACAGTATCAGACAATATTATTGTTCTTAACAATGACGAAACTGGTACGCCATCACAAGATGCTGGCATTGAAATTGAACGTGGCACAGAAACAAATGTAGCAATTGCTTGGAATGAAACTACAGACCGCTGGACATTTACTAATGATGGATCTACATATGCGAACTTACCACTTAGTACAGATGAATTAACTGAAGGTTCCACTAACCTTTATTATACCGACGCAAGAGTTGGAGCATATTTGACTGCTAACCCACAGCCGGGCAACACATATGGAACACAAATAGTATGGAATGTGGCAGATCCAACAAATAGTATTATTTTAGATGCAGGTGATGGTAGTACTACACAAGCAACATATTATGGTGATGTTGTTGATAGTAATGGCAGTGTTGTTTTAGATATAAGTGGACCAGCATTTTATGGTTCAACTAATGGAAATCACAACGGTGATGTTTATGATACAACCGGCAGCACATTAATACTTGATGTAGATAACGGACAAGGAACAGCAGTTTTAAATGGTGATGTGAATGGAACAAATATCACTACATCAAATATAGATGTTTCAAATTATATCAAAGGATATAATTCTCTTATTGCTCCGGGCGCAGGCGCAACTGTAAACTATGTAGTAACAGTTGCTGCAAAAACAACAGCACATAGATATAATGGTACAGGATCATCCAGTGGTTATGTTTTTAATGGTTTAGAGTCTCCATTCTTAACATTAACTCCGGGTAGAACCTACAGATTTATACAAGAAGATGCAACAAATAGTGGTCATCCAATAGCATTTTATTTTGAAGCAGATAAAACTACTGCATATACAGACAATGTTACATTTAACGGTACACCAGGCCAAGCAGGTGCTTATACTGAAATAACAATTACAGACAGTACACCCGCAGTTCTTCATTATCAATGTACAGCACATGGTTATATGGGTAACTCGCTACAAACGAATACGAGAAACTTAACAGGTTGGACAACAGATAACTTAATTGAAGGCACAAATGAATATTATACAGACCAAAAAGTAGAAGATTATATTAATACGCAGATTGGCAGTGCTGGAGAATTTGTAATTGTAGATACAGATGATAGCACACTTACATCTACAAGTGCGTTATCTATAAACACTACCAATGGTTATCTAGGTATTAATGAAACAAACCCAGCACATTCACTACATATAAGTTCCGATGCTGCATCGGGTTCTCAAATCGTAGTAGAGCAGTATGACGATAGCGCAGACAGTCCAGATATTATTGGGCGAAAGTCTAGAGGATCTTCTGATGTTCCTGCAGCGACTGTAGCAGGAGACCAATTACTAAGAATAGACGCTCAAAGATATGATGGTTCAGGTTGGTTAACAATGGGATCGCATCTTTTTGAAACTGATTCTACTAGTGCAGCCAAAGCTACATATAAATTACAAACAAACGATGGTTCAGGAGTTGCCACACGATTAAGTGTCAATGAAGATGGCAACATAATTATACCCGGAGACTTAACAGTAACCGGCACAATTAATGGTGCTGTAACAGTATCAAGTACAGCGAGTAATGTTACTGTACATGGTGACGCTCAAAATTATACTAAACAATATGTTTTGTATGGAACTACAACAGATGCTACTGAAACTGAAATATGGGTTGGTGGGACACTTAACAACCAAATACCAGTAGCAACAAATGCGACAATGTTCTATGATATACAAATCGTAGCTCGTAGAACAGATGCTATTAATGAAAGTGCTGGATTTGCTATTAAAGGTGTAGTAGATAACTTTGCTGGTACAGTAGAAGATGTTGGTGACTTATATGAAGTTATCGTGGCAACAGATAATGCTGTATTAGCAGTTGATGCGACAGCGGATGATATTAATAATTCATTAAAAATTACTGTTACGGGCGAAGCGTCAAAAACATTTAAATGGACAGCAATAGTAAAGACAACTGAAGTTATAGGGTAAAGGATTAAGATATGCCAAGAAGAACACGTGGATTTAAATGGGATAATAGATTAAAGAAACAGTATGTTGCGGGTACCGAAATCACTTACGGTGGTACTGGCGGTTCTATAACATCAACAGATAACCCACCAGGATCTCCGCAGCCCGGAGATACATGGTTTGATACAAGTACTGGTTCATTTTACATATATTATGATGACGGTGGATCACAGCAATGGGTCGGTGTCGGTGGCAGAATAGGTGCAACTGGACCTGCTGGATCTGGATCTGGAGCAAGTAGCGGTAGTTCTAGCGTATCTGTATCTACTACAGCTCCTAATAGTCCGACTGAAGGCGACATGTGGTTCAATAGTGAATTATTAGAAACATACATATATTACAATTCACAATGGGTTATATCTAATCCATCTGGTGGCGCTGGTAATAGTACATTCGTAGCTACTACAGCTCCTAATAGTCCGACTGAAGGCGACATGTGGTTCAATAGTGAATTATTAGAAACATACATATATTACAATTCACAATGGGTTATATCTAATCCATCTGGTGGTGGTGGCAGTGGAACTACAGTATACGCAACCTTAGCAGAATTACCGTTAACTAATGTAACAAACGGTGCGCAAGCATTTGTTTCGGGTAATAATAGACTTTATATTTGGAATGGTACAGGTTGGTATAATATTGCACTTATCAATACAGCACCTACAATTACAGGCGGAGGCGCAGGTAGTTATAATTTAGCAACTGACGGAACACCTACTGTAATTACATTAACAGCCGCTGACCCAGAAGAATTACCAATTACTTGGACTTATAGTGTAACATCAGGTAGTTTAACCAATGGAGGCGGAGTAACTGCAACAGTAAGTCAAGCAGATAATGTGTTTACTATTACACCTACTACAACAGAAGCATATGCTGGTACATTTAGTTTAACTTTTACAGCAAGTGATGGTGTTAATATTGCAACTGACGTTAATTCGTTTAGCTTGCAGTTCACTGTTGCTAACTCGGAGTACACTACGTTACTTTTAAAAGCAAATGCATCGTCATCAGACAACCAAGTTGATGCTTCTACTAATGGCCTAACTGTTACAGAGTATGGTGATATAACATCTACAGCATTTACACCATATCATCCGAAGACTTATTCTACCTATTTTGATGGAACAGGTGATTATTTAGTCATTGATGATACAGCAATTCAAACAATGTCTAGCAGTGGCTTCTGTTTTGAAATGTGGGTGTATGGTGTTCCAAACGGAAGTTTCCTTACTTGGAATGTTGGCAGCGGCGTTGATGGTTTTTACATTGGAAACGGTGGGGATGTATATGTATCAAGTGATAGTGGTTCTTGGGATGTATTTAGTGGCGTAGCTATTGGATTAACAGCAAATCAATGGAACCACCTTGCGCTTACATGGGACACCACTACATATCGTTATCTTGTGAATGGTAGTGTCGTTGCATCGACTGCAAATAGCACCGCAATGTCCTCATCAGGCACGGCAAAGTTGGGTGTCGGTGCAACAGCTACAGGTAATGTTGCATGTACTAATGAATTTTATGTTCGTGATCTTAGATTTACGAATGGTGATGCGGTTTATACAGGCTCATACACTGTTCCTAGTGAACCACTAACAGTAGACAGCAACACAGCATTACTTATTTGTAGCGAGCCATACCTAAAAGATGTATCAGGGAATGATTGCTCAATTACTATCAACACAGCAATAGAGCAAAGACTGTTCAGCCCATACGAGCATGGTTCCTACATTAAATCCTCGCATGGCGGATCAGTCCATTTTGATGGAACTGGCGACTATCTAACTGTTCCTTCAGATGCTGGATTTGCTTTTGGTACAGGTGATTTTACTGTAGAGGGATGGGTGTATAGAACAGCAACCCCCACATACTCTCATTTTGTTGATTTCCGTGGTTCCAACAATAATGACTATAACCCTGTTTTTTACTGGAAGGATAATTTAATCCACTACACAAATAATAACACTTCAGGTGAAATTCAAATTCAAACAAGTAATGCAATTGGTGCTGGAGTTTGGGCGCATTTGGCAATTGTTAGGTCTAGTAACACACTAACTGTTTACGTTAATGGTACAGCCTCTGGTTCCTTATCTTACACAACAAATGTTTTAGGTGGTAATACTGTATTTATTGGGAACCGTTTCACCAATACATTACAACACAGTGGTTATATTTCGGATTTAAGAGTAGTTTCATCTGCGGTTTACACCTCCGATTTCACACCACCAACAGAACCACTAACAGCAATTACAAACACACAACTTCTTACGTGTACTAATAAAAATAGTATTTGGGATGATAGCAGTGGTAAATTATTAACTTTAGTTGGAGATACTACAGCAAGTACAACTCAAACCAAGTACTCTAGTAGTTCTATTTACTTTGATGGTACTGGCGATTATGTAGCAGCTCAAATGGATGATTTAATTATTTCAGAATCTGAAGATTGGACTGTGGAATTTTGGGCTTATACTTCAAATGTGTCCGCAGATAATTCGTTTATTACGTTTGGTCCAACCGATAGTGGAACTGGTTCCGGTAAAGTTGGATTTGGAATTTATGAATCCGGCTCAAGATTAGCTATTATTGATTTTTCCCAAACTAATTCAAATAAAAATTTATTTGGAAACAGTAGTCAATTGACATCTAACACTTGGCATCATTTAGCATTTGTTAAGTCGGGAAGTCAAGTTGCATTATTTATAGATGGTACTATAGACTCTGCTGGGTGGGCCGCCCTTGCATCTAACATAACTTTAAGCAATAGAGCTAGAGCTCATATTGGTGGAGTGTATAATATCGTTTACAATGGTTACTTAGAAGATGTGCGTATTACAAAAGGCCTAGCTAGATACACCGCTAACTTTACACCACCAACAGGATCATTAAAAGGATAACAAATGGCAGTAAACTTTCCAGATAGTCCGAGCAATGGCGACACAACAGTAATAAATGGTGCAACATATACTTGGGATGGTGTTAAGTGGGACACAACTAGTTTTGCTAGTAATGTTACAGCAACATACGACAGTCCGCTAAACTTGCCAACTACAGGACTAACAAACGGTGACGTTGCTTGGGTAGGTGGAAGTACTAACAAATTATACATTAGTAACGGCACAGGGTGGCTTAGTGCAACACTAACAAATAGTGCACCAGTTATTAACAGTGTACAAGACGCAAGTGCAGGCACAACTCCATTTAGTTTAGCAACTGATGGAACACCTACTGTAATTACAATTGACGCAACTGATCCAGAAAGTTTTGGCTTAACATATTCATACAGTGTAACTAGCGGAGCACTTGGTACTACAGCTACAGTAAGTCAAGCAGATAATGTGTTTACTATTACACCAGGTACAAATGACCCTGCAGACGTTGGCACATTTGAATTAACATTTAGTGTATACGATGGAGTTAATACAGTTACAAGTGTTAATGAGTTTACACTTGCATTTACTGCAATGTACGGTGACAGAGGATTGTTTGCAGGTGGCAATACACCATCGGCGAGTAACGCAGTTGAATATATAGACATTACAACAGCAAGTGATGCGGCTACGTTTGGTACATTAAGTACAGGAATTGCACACGGTGGCACAGCATCAAATGGCACAATAGGGATATTTTACGGAATAAATGCAAATACTGCTGCGTCTAACAGAGATTATTTTACTATACCTAGTAACCCTGGTGCTGTGACAGCATCTGAAGCCGGTGCTCTTTCAACTGGTCGTAAAGAACCCGGAAGCGCCGGAGACGGAACTTACGGTACGTTTGCAGGTAGTGTACCAACTAGCAGTAATAGTAATACCACATTAGATTCAATTGAATATATAACCATAGCAACAACATCTGCAGGTGCAACTTTTGCTAATCTGTCAGCAACTACTGGTAGTTTAGCAGGAGCAAGTGACGGCACAAATGCTTATTACTTTGGCGGATATAACTATAATCTTACAAGTAACTGGGACAACAAAAGAATAGAAACATTAGTTATTGCTACACAAGGACAACAGTCTAGTTTTGGTAACCTAGCAAATGACAGATATAATCACAGTGCGGCAGGTAATGAGACATATGGTGTTATTGCTGGCGGCGGCCCAGATGGCACACAAACTCCAAACTCAACAATTGAAAGAATTGCTTACGCAACACAGACAACTGCTACTAGTTTTGGTAGTTTGAATGGCGGCGGGCGATGGAAAAATGGTAGCCTCAATAACGAAACATATGCAATTTTTGCAGGCGGTTATACACTAGGACCTGATACTTATTATGGAACAATGAATTTTGTAACAATAGACGGTGCTGGAGGATCTTCTGCATTTGGTAATTTAGGCACAAATAGAGGTGATGGTGTTAGAGGTTTATCGGGAAGTCCAGCATAATGTCAGGCTTAGTATTATCAGTTTACAATGCAGTTAGTGAATTACCATCCGGTGCTGCCAATGGTACAATGGCATGGATTGCTGGTAGTACAAATAGATTATATATTAGTAACGGAACAGCA
>Ga0255777_10005272_pt1 | contig 10442 bp, 10 predicted proteins | sample 101ome_15_FD_179975 | JGI IMG/M metagenome (GOLD analysis project Ga0255777, IMG submission 179975) | Coastal salt marsh microbial communities from the Groves Creek Marsh, Skidaway Island, Georgia - 101402AT metaG (version 2) | ecosystem: Environmental > Aquatic > Marine > Intertidal zone >...
GTTATCGGGGTCCCCGTGGGCGTGGGAATTGGTGCAAGGCAAACCGATTTTGTTTGTAAATGTAGCGAGCAAATGTGGCTTTACGTATCAATACGAAGGCTTGCAAACCTTGTATGATCAATACAAAGATCAGGGGCTCGTGGTTGTGGGCGTGCCCAGCAATAGTTTTGCCAACCAAGAACCCGGTAGCGCCCAATCAATCGCTGAGTTTTGTTCGCTAAATTACGGCGTTTCATTCCCCATGACTGAAAAAGTGCCGGTGCGTGGCCGATGGATGCATCCGCTGTACCGCTATTTAACCCAATCAAACCCGGATTTGTCGGGTAATATATCGTGGAATTTTAATAAAATTTTAGTGGATCGCAACGGAGTGGTTGTGGCTCGATTTGGGTCCCGGGTGAAGCCGTTGTCCGATACCTTGGTGCAGGCAGTTGAGAAAACTCTGTAGTTTGGTAAAATAAAAGCTATGTTAGTTCAACTGGATGCGATTGCTTCACTGTATGCCCGTTTAAAGCAGGTATTGGATGCCATTGAGCAGCCCTTAACGCTGACGGAAAAATTATTAATTAGCCACGCGGTATCGGGTACCGAGTTGGCGGCCGTTAAACAGGGGTATATTGATTTAAATCCGGATCGGGTCTGCATGCAAGACGCCACGGCACAAATGGCGTTGTTACAATTTATGCAATCGGGCCGTGCGCAAACCGCGGTGCCAACCACGGTCCACTGCGATCATTTGATTTTAGCTGAGCATGGTGCTGAAGCCGATCTACAGCGTGCCATAGAGTCCAATCGGGAAGTGTATCAGTTTCTGGAGCAGGTATCGGATCGCTACGGTATTGGGTTTTGGCGGCCTGGGGCGGGGATTATTCACCAAGTGGTGTTGGAAAATTATGCCTTTCCGGGGGGTGTGATGATTGGCACCGATAGCCATACCGTGAATGCGGGCGGCTTGGGCATGTTTGCCGTGGGTGTTGGCGGTGCGGACGCTGTGGATGTGATGACGGGGTTGCCCTGGGAGTTAAAGTTTCCTAAAATTATTGGGGTTCGTTTAACGGGCCAGTTTCCGTCTGAATCCTGGACCAGTCCCAAAGATGTTATTTTGTACTTGGCGGGTTTGTTAACTGCGAAGGGCGGGACCAACGCCGTCATTGAATACTTTGGCCCTGGGGCTGAATCGCTGTCCTGCACCGGGAAAGGTACCATTTGCAACATGGGCGCTGAAATTGGGGCAACCACATCCGTCTTCCCGTTTGATGCCTCAATGGCCGATTATTTGACCCAGACCAATCGGGCGCCAATTGCCGAGTTGGCCGCTCAATACCAACAGTATTTTCAACCAGATCCAGCGGTATTGGATGACCCCGATCAATACTATGATCAAGTCATTGAAATTGATTTATCCACATTAGAGCCCCATATTAACGGGCCCTTTACGCCCGATTTAGCCTGGCCGTTGTCTAAATTTGCCGATGCTGTGACGGCTAATGCGTATCCAGAGGCGTTGTCTGTGGGGTTGGTGGGCTCATGCACCAATTCATCGTATGAAGATTTAAGCCGTGCCCATCGAGTGGCCAAGGCTGCGGTGGATGCTGGGCTTAAGGCTCAGTGTGAATTTACCATTACCCCCGGTTCAGAAATGATTCGCGCAACGGCGGAGCGCGATGGCCTGTTGGATACGTTTCGACAAATGGGGGCTGTTGTATTGGCGAATGCCTGTGGCCCGTGTATTGGCCAATGGAAACGCCACGATGCTACAGAAAAAAATTCGATTATTACATCGTTTAACCGCAATTTTGCCAAGCGCAACGACGGGAACCCGTTAACGCATGCCTTTGTGTCTTCGCCCGAGATGGTCACGGCTATGGTCTTGGGGGGGCGCCTCACGTTTAATCCAGCCACGGATACGTTAACCACGCCGTCGGGGGATGCCATTCACTTGCCGGCACCATCGGGGGATATTTTTCCAAAATCGGGCTTTACGGATAATACCTACGGTTATCAAGCCCCGTCCAATGACTTGACCCAGCCGGTAACCATTGACCCAGCGTCCAAGCGATTGCAAGTCTTAACCCCCTTTCCAGCCTGGGATGGCGCTGATTTTAATCAATTGCGGTTGCTGATTCAAGCGTCAGGTAAATGCACCACCGATCACATTTCAATGGCCGGGCCTTGGTTGGTGTATCGTGGCCATTTGGAAAACATTTCAGATAACTTTTTAATTGGGGCAACCAATCGCTTTACCGGGGAAACGAATGCCGTTCTCAATGCCGTGACCGGAGAGTATGGCCCGGTGCCAGACACTGCCCGGCAGTATCAGCAATTGGGAGTGGGCTCGGTTGTGATTGGGGATGAGAACTATGGCGAGGGCAGCTCTCGGGAACACGCGGCCATGGAAGCCCGGTTTTTGGGTGTTCAGGTGGTTGTGGTTCGATCCTTTGCTCGAATTCATGAAACCAATTTGAAAAAACAAGGGGTATTAGCGCTGACATTTGCCAACCCCGATGATTACAATCGGGTGCAAGAAATGGATCGGATATCCATTCAAGGGGTTACCCAATTATCCCCGGGTCAACCGCTAACGATGGTCGTGCATCACGCCGATGGCAGCACGGAATCGATTCCCGTTAATCATACGTACAATGCCAATCAAATTGCTTGGTTTCAGGCTGGATCTGCATTAAATAAAATTCGATCGGAGTCGCAGTAATGCGGGTTCGGTTTGCGCCGTCTCCAACCGGCAATTTGCATATTGGCTCATTGCGAACAGCGCTGTTTAATTGGTTGTTTGCCCAGCGACACGGGGCGACTTATATTGTCCGCATTGAAGACACAGACAAGGCGCGATCTACGCCAGAATTTGAAGCCAATATTATGGCTGGAATGGCTTGGGTGGGGTTGAACTACGATGAGGGGCCGGATTCCAACGGGGCTTGCGGGCCGTACCGACAATCGGAACGGTCGTATCACAATGGCATTCACCAGGTGCTGGACTCGGGGCATGCGTATCGGTGTTTTTGCACCGAATCAGAGTTAGAAGCCGAAAAAGCCGCCGCTGACGCAGCCAAACACCCGTATCAGTACTCGCGCAAATGCCGGCACTTATCCGAAGCCGAGATTCAGGCGCGATTGGCATCGGGGGTGCCGCATACCATTCGATTTGCAGTGCCAGAATCGGGCGACTTAACCTTTGAGGACGCAGTCCGGGGCTCGATTACCTTTGATTTGGCCTTAGTATCGGATTTTATTTTGGCCAAGTCTGACGGACTACCGAGTTATCATTTTGCCGTTGTTGCTGATGATATCGCCATGGGCATTACCCATGTGTTGCGTGGGGAAGATCATATTTCCAATACGCCCAAGCATATTTTATTGTTTCAAGCGTTATTGCCAGCTGGTCAGCCGATCCCTACCTTTGGGCATTTCCCCATTATTTTGGGCCCGGATCGCACAAAATTATCCAAACGGCATGGGGCAACGTCCATTACAGATTATCAAGCGCAGGGGTTTTTGCCCGCTGCTATTGTGAATTATTTGGCTTTGTTGGGCTGGTCGGCGCCGGATGGCCAGGAGATCCAACCGGTGGCAGACATGGTTCGCCAATTTTCCTTGGACCGCATTCATAAAGCTGGGGCTATTTTTGATACTCAAAAATTGACTTGGATGAATAAGCAGTATATTAAGCAATTAAGTTTGGCTGATTTTCGATCGGCTGTGGCACCGTTTTTGGACCCGGCCTTGATGGCGGATATTGCCAACCAGATTTCCGATGACGCCTTGGATCGTGTGTTTGATTCGGTGCGGGACAGTGTGGATCGGTTGGATCAAATTAATACCGTGTTGGCCGTCTATGCTCGAACGGATGCTCAGCGTCGGGAGCAGTTGAGCGATACTGTGTGGACCGATGATCAAAAAACACTATTAGCCGCGGTGCATGACGCATTGGGGTCTTTGAGTGAGTTGTCGGATAAAACTGCGATAAAATCCGCCTTAATGGGGGTTGTGAAGGCATTAAACATGCCAACGGGATTGGTGTTTAAAACAGTTCGGTTGGCGATATCTGGGGAGGCATCGGGCCCAGATTTAACCACATTGCTAAGTGTGTACCCGATGTCTGTGTTGCAGGATCGGTGCCGTGTCATTATCCACAGTTCCTGACACACTCACGGCTTTTTCTGCTGTCAGCCATCCGGACCATGTCTGGCCGATTGCCTCGGAAGATTTTCAGAAATATTGCCAAACGGACACCCAATTTAGCTTGGCGTTTCAGCGAAAACCCGGTAGCCTGTATGGGGATATTCATTGCCGATTGCGGCGTCAGTTGTTTAATGATTTGGATCATCGGTGTGAGTTGGTGCAACGCAAATTAAAATCTGCGGAGATTTGGGGGTGCGTCACTAATTTTGCGGGGGGCGGGGATTTGGTGGATGCGTATGACATTGGGGCCAGCCAGTCGGTGTATCAACTGCACTATCGTCAGGCAGAGACTACCCGCATCGTGACGGTGAAGCCTGAATCGGCGTGTTACCACAGTTATTTTATCGCAATTTTAGACCAATTGGGTTGGCCAACCTATCAGACCCAATCCTACCGTGCGAGGGGGATGGACTGGCGGGTGTCGGATTACTTGGGGAGCACCACCTTGCATGGGCTGGGGGTGTCTGGGCATGCAGCGCATAGCAGTCATGTTGTTGGTTTGGCTAGACAGGCGGCCTTGGGGGATGTGTTTGGGCGTGGGGATCGGCATGGGAATAATTATATTGTATCCGACGAGGGGGCGTTGTTGCCCATTGATGTGGGGTATTTGTTTTACCCCAATAATGACGATTGGTTGGCCCAATATATTCAGGGCGGGGTGTCTGAAATTAATGCCTTGGATCCGCATCAATTGGATGCGTTTTTTACTGTTTACACGGACACCATTCACTGTATTTCAGACCGGTATGCGGACTTGCAGGCGTTTTCATGGGCGTATGGTCCGGATATTGGCCAACAGTTTGATGCGGTCGTATCCCATCGCATTGTTGTGTTGCGCAATCAGTGTCAGCATCGGGGATGGCATCGGCGAACATGGTACCGAGACTATTATGCTGAATTTTGGTTTCGAAAAGCCATTAAGCCGTGGTTTTACCAATTGATTCAGATGGACCCCTCGGTATTAGCGGATTCAGAGTTTAATATGTATCAGTATCAAAGCGCTCACGATCGGACCACGTTTTTTTCATTGGCCAATCTGTCAATTGTGGATCGAATTTGCACCTTGGCAGAAGACCGGTTGGGGGTAAACCCAGCGGCGGTTCATGCGGCCGCACGCGCGGACGTGTAAATGCGCTATTGGGTGTTGCCATCGGTGGATTCTACGCAGTTGCAGGCTCGGCGATGTTTGGATCAATACGGTTTAGAGGCGTCGGGCCTGGTTATTTGGGCGCGTCAGCAAACTCACGGGGTTGGGCAACAGGGCCGGCCGTGGGTATCCGCGTTGGGGGGGATTTATATGACGGTGATGCAATCGGTTCCCACGGCTCGGTTAATGCATGCGCCTACCCAAGTGCCGGAACGGGTTGCAACCGCATGCCAATTCGTCCTAGACGGGTACGTTCGGGCATGGGTCAAGCCGCCCAACGATATTATGGTTGGGGATCGCAAACTGGGGGGGGTGTTGTGTGAATCCTTGGGAACCGAGGACCCCGATACCCGAATGCTACTCATGGGGGTGGGGCTCAATATTAATCAAGATTCTGTGGTGACGGATGCTCGGCATGTGGCCACGTCATTGCGGCAAGAGACCGGCCAGTCGTATAATGAAGCCATGATTGTTTCGGCCATAGCGACGGAGATTATGCAATGCCTGTAAGAGGGATTCGGGGTGCCACTGTGTGTGCGGCCAATACCGAATCGGATATTTTATCGGCAACCACAGACTGTTTATCGGCAATCTTAAAGGAAAATTCAGTGGTTATTTCGGATATTGCCTCAGTCTTTTTTTCAGTTACCCCGGATTTAAATGCGGCGTTTCCAGCGGCAGCGGCCCGTGCAATGGGTTTGGCACATACCCCATTGCTTTGCTTGAACGAAATTGATGTGCCGGGGGGGTTGGCTCGATGCATTCGAATTTTGGTGCATGTGAATACAGCAGTTCCCCAATCGGCCATTCAGCATGTGTATTTGGGTGACGCAAAGCAATTGCGGCCCGATCACAATGTATAAGCGCATTGGCATCATTGGGCTGGGCGTTATGGGGGGGTCCTTAGCGGCACGCATTGCCCAGCAGTATCCGGATACAGAGCGATACGGGGTGGATCCAGATCCTGAGACACGGCAATACGCCTGTGATCGGGGATGGGTTACCACGGCAGTGGCGACAATCACGGATTTACCAACCGATTTGGATTTAGCGATTGTGTGCACCCCAATTGCTCACGTTCAAACAGCGTTAATGGCTGTATCCAAGCATAGCGAGCAACCACTCGTAGTGTCTGATATTGCCAGTGTGAAAGCGCCGCTAATGGGACTGTCTGTGAAGGCCAATCAAACCTATATTGGGGGGCATCCCATGATGGGTTCTGAAAAAATGGGGGTTGCGCATGCTGGGCCACAGATCTTGGATGGGGGGCAGTATGTGGTGGTTCCTCAAGTCCCTGACAGCCCAGAAGTACCGATTTTTATGCAGTGGATTGCGGGCATGGCGATGCAGCCCGTGGTGCTAGATGCGCACGATCACGATCGCTGGGTCGCGTTAACCTCGCATATTCCCTATTTAATGGCTTGCCTGACAATCCGGGCGACCCAGGGCCATGCAGTAGACCCAGTGGTTGGCCCGGGCTTGCGGGATACAACTCGGGTAGCTGCGCATGACCCCGCTTGGGGGGCAGATGTGTGCCGGGAAAACACGGTAGCCATTGCGACTGGCTTGCAGGGTATTCGGGATGAGCTAGACCATGTGCTAGCGATGCTCAAAACCGATCCGGATCAAGTCCTAAGCTGGCTCTCGGTGGTCAAGCATCGTCGGGATGCGTTGTTTAATACGCTGCCCACGCCGGGGCATTGAGCTGAAAGGCGAGTCGGTGTTGGGTTGTGGGGTGGGTGAATTCAAGATAGTTAGCCTGTAGCAAGTGCCCGGGATAATGCTTGCTGGGTTTGCCATACAGCCCATCCCCGATGAGCGGGTGGTGTTTGTGGGCCAAATGCGCACGAATTTGATGGGTCCGTCCCGTTTTGGGGGTGACCAATAAAATGGATTTGGTGGAGGTTCGATACAGGCATTGGCAATGGGTTTCAGCGTCTTTGGCATCCGGGTGCGCTTGGGCAATCATTTTGTAATGACTACGGCCACGGACACGCCGGAGGGGTTCCGCAATAACAAACTCATCGGTGTGGACTCGGCCATGCACCGCTGCAATGTAGCGTTTCACCACGGACCGGGCTTTAAATTGGGCACTCAGTATGGCATGGCTGGTGGCATGCTTGGCCACGACCAAGAGCCCACTGGTATCGCAGTCTAGCCGATGCACAATGCCTGGGCGTGCGGGGTCAAACGCTGTGATGTCTAAGGCATCCCCCCAGCCGTGGACCAGGGCATCGGATACCGAGGGTAGGATTTCCCGCCGGGATGCCGGATGCGTCAACATACCGGCGGGCTTATTTAAAACAGCGAGGTCCCCATCTTCGTATAAAAAATCCAGGCTCATGCCTGTCTCAGGCTCCGATAAATGAGCAACCCAATGCCCACGGTAATGCAGATATCGGCAATATTAAAGACCGGAAATCGGCCGATTGAAATAAAATCAATGACAAACCCATGGATCATACGGTCCAACAAATTGCCCAACGCTCCAATAATTAACAATCGACTACCCAGCGGGGAGGGACTTTGCCACCGGTCAACATGAAAGGTCGCCATAAAATACAGGCTAAACAGGCTCGCAATACCCACCAACCACGGGGTTTGTCCAGCGAAAAAACCATAGGCGGCTCCGCGATTGTACACCAACTGCAAGGCAAGCCCCGGCATCAGATGGATGGGCGTATAGGCGGGCAAAAGCGCCAAGCACAGGTATTTGGTGAGTTGGTCCATGCCAATGCCCAAGCCCAGGGCGGCGTAATGCCAGGCCCATCGGCTAAAGCGGTGCGTTAGAGCAGCCACAACTGGGCCCACGATTGGAGCGTCTGAATAAATAGCCAGCCGACCCCAATGCCAATGCCCTGAACCAGCCCCAAACACAGGCGATAGACAATGGGCAGTACGGTACTGGTGGATGGGGATTGGGCCTGACGGGCAACAGGGGTAATTAAATGCCGTTTGGTTGTGTGCAAAGTCTCAATCGTATGCGCTAAGTTTTTGGACATGATTGGATGGCCGAAATGCTGGGTAATGGGTGTCCCTCAAGAACGGCTAAGCAGGCCCCGCCACCGGTTGAAATGTGGCTGATGGCTGTGGTGTCGATGTCAAAATCATGAATCGCTTGAACGGAGTCTCCGCCGCCAACCACACTGGTACCCGTATTGCGGGCAACGGCCTCAGCGATGGCGCGCGTGCCGGATGAAAACAATGGGGTTTCAAAGGCCCCCAATGGACCGTTCCAAATAATAATTTTGGCGGTTTGCACCCACTGGTCAATAAAGGCAACACTGGTGGGGCCAATATCCAAGCCCATGTGGCCATCGGGCAACGCTGTTGTGGGGTAGACGGTGGCTGTTTTGGCTTTAAATCCAGTCGCACACACCACATCTTGGGCGATATAGAGCTCCGTGGGGCTATCAGCAGCTGCGGCTAAAAAGGCCGTGGCTGTTTCCAACAAATCGGGTTCATACAACGAGTCACCAATAGCAAACCCTTGGGCTTTTAGCAAGGTAAACATCATCGCACCCCCAACAACCAATTGATCCACACGCCCCAATAAGTTTTGAAGCACACCTAATTTTGTGGAAATTTTAGCACCCCCAATAATGGCTAATTTTGGGGCATCGGGCTGACTCAGGGTGGCATTGAGGTAATTGAGCTCAGTTTCGACTAAAAACCCAATGCAGCTGGGTAAATGCTGGGTAATGCCGGCGGTTGATGCATGGGCCCGGTGCGCCACACCAAAGGCATCAAATACAAACCGATCCCCCAAATTGGCCAATATGCGCGCAAATTCAGGGTCGTTGGCGGCTTCTCGTGCATCAAATCGAATGTTTTCTAAAAGCAATACCTGCCCATCAGTCATGGCATTCACCATCGCCACTGTTTCGGCACTATCGATGGGGGATGGGCAATACTGAACCGCCTGCCCCAACTGCGTGGCGAGTGCTTCTGCAACCGGCAACAATCGATACCGTTTGGATACGCCTTTGGGTCGGCCAAGATGAGACATTAAAATAATGCGAGCGCCTTCTTGGATTAAAAACGTTAACGTGGGGAGGGCCTCAATAATACGGGCCTGATCCGCAATGGTCCCATTGGATCGCAAGGGAACATTGAAATCCACACGAACCAACACGCGTTGGCCGTTTAATGTACCGGTCCAATTGGAGAGCAGGGGGGTCGTTTGTGTCAAAACAACGGCGCTCATGCGCCAGTAATGGATTTGGCTAGATCAACAACACGGTTAGAGTAGCCCCATTCGTTGTCGTACCAGGCAACGAGTTTAACCAAATTGCCCATGACCATTGTGGATAGACCGTCAATAATGCTGGAATGCGGATTGCCAATAACATCGCACGATACAATTGGCTCTTCCGTGTACTCCATAATGCCGGCTAAATCTCCAGCAGCAGCGGCTTCCAACGTGCTCATAATGGTTTCACGCGAGGGCGCTTGGTTCAGCACCAAGGTCAAGTCAATGACGGACCCATCTTTAACCGGTACCCGCATGGCCCCACCATCGAGCTTTCCAGCCAAATCAGGGATAACCAACCCAACAGCCTTGGCGGCTCCAGTGGTTGTGGGAATAATGGATTCCGAGGCGGCGCGTGCCCGACGCAAGTCGCTGTGGGGCAAGTCTAAAATCTTTTGATCATTCGTATACGCATGAACGGTGTTCATGAAACCTTTTTCAATACCAAATGCATGGTGAATTACTTTCGCTAATGGTGCCAAACAGTTCGTGGTGCAGCTGGCATTGGAATAGGCAACGATGTCGGACTTAATTTCGGCATCATTAACGCCCAAGACAATGGTTTGAATGCTATCTTTCGCTGGAACCGTTAAAATCACTTTTTTAGCACCGGCTTGAATGTGATCCAAATACCCACCGCGGTCACTCGTGCCTTGTGTAAATATACCGGTTGATTCAATCGCCACATCCACATCGTGGTTGCTCCACGGTAAATTGGCGGGGTTGCGCTCGGCATAGACGGGGATCGAAACGCCATCAATCACGATGGCCGTGTCTGTGTGCGAAACGGTTCCCTGAAAGCGACCATGGACGCTGTCATATTTGAAGAGATGCGCCAATGTTTTG
>Ga0255777_10005286_pt1 | contig 10423 bp, 9 predicted proteins | sample 101ome_15_FD_179975 | JGI IMG/M metagenome (GOLD analysis project Ga0255777, IMG submission 179975) | Coastal salt marsh microbial communities from the Groves Creek Marsh, Skidaway Island, Georgia - 101402AT metaG (version 2) | ecosystem: Environmental > Aquatic > Marine > Intertidal zone > Salt...
CAATCAATCGGGATCATTTTGCCCCGTTATCTGCCAGACTACCGAAGCAAAGCGCTTTCGTCTACACAAAGCCAAAAAAAATCAACAAATAGGGCAAAAAAACATTTTTTCCGCCGAGGGCGCGCTGTTTTAAGCCAAAATTGCTGCCTCAGCAGCCCGTGCAAGGCGCAAAAGCCCCTCTTCTGCGCCCGGCGGGCCCATCAACATCAGCCCACAACTTGGTATGCCACTTGGTAAGGTGATCGCGCATAATCCCATAAGATTGCCAATCCGTGTATTGCGCAGCGCCAACAGGTTTTCACTCACATAATAGTCGGCATCTTCCATCAACCGCGCGGCATTGGGTGGTAAAATCGGCGCGGTTGGGCATAAAATGGCATCATATCCAGCCGTAAGCGCAAGATAGTCCTGCCGCAACGCCGCAAGCATTTGCGAGGCAGCGATATAATCACAGGCGGCAAAATCAGCCCCCCCCCGAAAGCGATTTAAAATTTCTTCAAACATCACCTCGGGTTGCGCTTCAATCACCGTTTTCCACGTGCCATAGGCCTCTGCAGCAAACAATATCGGGCTTAGCGGCATCGCCTTGGCAACCGCTTCAATTTCAATATCCTCAACAATTGCACCCGCTTTGATCACCTTTGCTAAAGCCGTTTCAAACCCTTTAGCTGGGGCCTCTCGCAACTCATCAAACGCAACCGTCTGCAATATGCCAAGGCGTTTGCCACGCAAGCTGCTCGCGGTTAAATCCGCTGGGCTCCGGCCTTCCAAAGCCGCGAATAGCAACCCGGCATCTTCAACCGTTTTGCTGAGCGGGCCAACCGTGTCAAACGTAGCACATAGCGGCACCACCCCCTGAACCGAGACGCGGCCCGCTGTGGTTTTCAAGCCCACCAAATCATTCCAGGCCGCCGGAATACGCACGGAACCGCCCGTATCCGATCCGATCGCTCCGGCGGCCAAATCACAGGCGATAGACGCCGCTGCCCCGGAAGAAGATCCACCCGCCACCGCCGCTGCATCATTAATACAGGCTGGTGTCGCGGTGACTGGATTCAAACCCAAACCACTGAAAGCCAGCTCTGACATATGCGTTTTGCCTAAGCAGACCAAACCTTGCGCCGTTGCATTTGCCAAAACCTCGGCATCATCCGCCGGAACCCGCCCTGCCAAGAGGGCCGAGCCCGCCTCGGTTGGATATTCTGCGCTGTCAAATAGATCTTTCCAACTGATCGGCACACCATCCAATGGCGATCTCAATCCGCCGGTTTTCGCCCGCTTTTGTGCCGCTTCAGCCTCAGCGCGCGCGCGCTTGGGCGTTTTGCAAGCATAAATGCGGCTTGTATCAGCATGCGCGTCCATCTGCTCAAGATAGGCCTCGGTGAGCTCAACCGGATCCAGACGGCCTGCGGCAATCGCTCTGCCTTGCTCTGCAGCACTCATCTTTAAAACTGCGCTCATTTTTATATCCCCATCATATGTTAACCCTAGATTAGCGTCATCACCGCGCATGGACAATGCGTAGAAAAAGCCCATATTACAGCGCATGAAGAAGAACGCAGATATCGCAATTGTAGGCGGCAGTTTAACCGGCGCTGCCACGGCCTTAGCCGCTGCGCAAGCCGGGTTTCGGGTGGTTGTTGTTGATCAGCTTGCGCCACAAAAGCAAATCGAGCAAGGCTTTGACGGGCGCTCTTACGCGATGGCTCTTACCTCTGTGCGTTTGCTTAAGGCCTTGGGGCTTTGGGCGGAGCTTGCAGAAACGGCGCAGCCTATTTTGAAAATCAAAGTTGCCGATGGCAGCCCTAGCACAGGCCCCTCGCCTTTGTTTATGCAATTTGATCATGCCGAAATTGAAGAAGGCCCGATGGGGCATATGGTGGAGGACCGTTTCTTGCGGCCCCTGCTTCAAAAGACGATGGCACGCTATGAGACCATCGAATATATCGATGGCACCGCGCTGATCGAGCAATCGATATCGGGCAATGAAATGCAGCTGACCCTGTCAGATGGTTGCCAAATTTCAACCAGCCTTTTGATCGGGGCAGATGGGCGCAAAAGCCCCTCTGCAGGCCGCGCCGGAATCAAACGCATCGGCTGGGACTATGGGCAGACAGCGCTTGTTTGCGCAATAGAGCACGAGATCCCGCATGATGGGGTGGCCTGCCAATATTTTTTACCGGCCGGCCCCTTGGCGATCTTGCCTTTGACAGAAAACCGCGCATCCATCGTGTGGAGCGAAACCGCGCAAAACGCCAAACAGATCATGGCGCTGAACGAGGCTGATTATCTGTCGATATTACAGCCCCGCATTGGCGATTACCTTGGCAAAATAAGCATGGTCGGTAAGCGCTACAGCTACCCGCTTGATCTGACTTTGGCCCAAAGTTTTATTGCGCCAAGGTTGGCTTTGATCGGTGATGCCGCGCATGGCGTGCATCCCATTGCGGGCCAAGGTCTGAATGCGGGCCTGCGCGATATCGCGGCGCTTGTGCAAGTTCTGAAAGAAGCAAAATTGCGCGGCGAAGATATTGGGGCCAGCGCTACCTTGATGCGCTATCAAGAATGGAGGCGCTTTGACGCGACCAGCCTGGCTTTGGCAACCGATACATTCAACCGTCTATTCTCAAATGATAATAGCCTGTTAAGATTGGGGCGTGACATCGGGATGGCCATGATCAACGCGGTGCCTAAAGCCCGCCGCAGCTTCATCCGCGAAGCCGCAGGTTTGACAGGCACATTGCCCGATTTGATGCGCTGACAGAGCATCCTGAAACGCCTGTTTGAAAAACATTTTTCAAAGGCACCCCACAGCCATAATCACTGCAGCTTGAGCCTTGAGGCAAGCATAGATGAAGCAGCGTTCAAGCTTAACTCTAAGATTGTGGCTTGATCAAAATAATTTATAAATGCCATAGTCCAGCAACCAAACAGCGTGTTTCTTATGACCCAATCTGTGGACAAAACATTGCGCGATGCCGCCGCATTGCACAAAGCCGGCCGCAGTGCTGAGGCTTTAAAACTGTATCAAGCGGTGTTAACAAAATTCCCCAAAAACCCGCGCGCATTAAAAGCCCTTGCTCAGCTTAAAGCCGTATCAGCCCCTGCAAGGCCAGGGCAGATGCCCCTGGCAGAGTTCAATGCGCTCAAAGAACGGTATCAAAAAGGAAATTTCCTTGACTTGGCAAATCAGGCACAGGGGCTGGCGAATGCTTTTCCAAAAGACAAAGCCTTACTCAACTTGCTTGGCTCTGTTTTCAACCAATTGAACCAAGCTCAAGCGGCCATCACATTGCTGAGTGGCGCCTTACGTTTGGATAAGTTTTTTATCGACGCCCGATTCAATCTGGGCATCGCCCACCAAAAAAATCAGGATCTAGAAAACGCGATTGCCTGCTTTCAAAAAGTCGTCGAGCTTGCGCCAAATAACAGCGCGGCGCATTTCAAATTGGCCAATGCCTTTCGGGCAAGTTCCAACTTTGAAAAAGCGATTCTGCATTATAAAAAAACGCTTGCTTTAGAACCGAACCATGCCCCCGCGCATTGCAATTTAGGGCTCTCATTACAGGCAAGCGGCGAGATCGCGCAAGCCATCCGCCAGTATCAAACAGCGCTTGAAATTGATCCCAAATTTGTTCCAGCGCAGGGTAATTTGGGCACTGCAATGATGGCACAAGGCGCGTTTGAAAATGCAATTAACGCATTTTTGAAAACCCTGAAATTGCAACCGGGAAATTATATCACCTTTTTAAACCTTGGCCGCGCCTATAAAGAAAACGGTGATTTCCAAGCTGCCTTTGACGCCTTTAGCAAAGTGATTTCGATGCAACCGGAATTTTCTGAGGCGCATAACGATCTTGGCTTAACGCTTTATGGCCAGGGCAAATTGGAAAACGCGCTTAAAAGCTATCAAAAGGCTGTAGATCTAAATCCAAATTACGCCGATGCCCATAACAATATGGGTGTTGCCCATCAAGAATTGGGCGCAGTGACGCGCGCGATTGAAAGTTATCAAAAAGCCATAGCGATAAACCCGAACCATCTCGTGGCATATGGTCAAAAAATGTTCCAGCAAGCCAGCTTATGCGATTGGAGCGCGTTGCAGCAAGACCGAGCGATGATTGCAACGCTGGGCGTGAACACACCCGATGTTACGCCTTGGAATATGTTGGGGTTTGAAGATCATCCAATGCGCCACTTGCAGCGTTCAAAACTTTTCGCTGAAAAAAAATATAATCAACAACCCCTTGCCGAAACCGCGCGCCCTGCACCGCGCGCTAAACCGGTGCGCATCGGATATTTCTCGGCAGATTTTCATGATCATGCAACCATGTATTTGATGGCGGGCGTTTTTGAAAAGCATAGCAAATCAGACTTTGAAATATACGCCTATTCTTATGGGCCAAACACCAATGATTGCATGCGCAAAAGGCTTACAGCCGCCGTGGATAAATTTCACAATGTGCGCCAGTTGAGCGATTTTGACATCGCTGCTTTGGCGCGCGACCATGAAATTGATATAGCGGTCGACCTAAAGGGCTATACGCAAAATACCAGACTTGGCATTTTTGCCTTCAAAGCAGCCCCTATACAGATCAGTTATATCGGGTATCCGGGCAGCCTTGGAGCGCCTTTCATCGACTATATTATTGCCGATCCAGTCGTTATCCCTCGCGCATATGAAAGCGCTTATGCTGAGAAAATTATCTTTTTACCGCATAGCTATCAGGCCAATGATGATATGCGCCCAATCGCAAACACCGTGTATAGCCGATCCCAGCTTGGCCTGCCTGAAGACGCTTTTGTGCTCTGCTGTTTCAACAATTCATATAAAATAACCCCGCTTGAATTTGACATTTGGATGCGCGTGCTATCGCAAATCGAGGGCAGCGTGCTCTGGCTGCTGGAGGCAAATAAATGGGTCTCGCAGAATTTGCGCAGCGCCGCCCAAACCCGCGGGATCGATCCAAGCCGTTTGATCTTTGCGCCAAAGCTTGCCCATCACGAACATTTGGCCCGCCATAGCTGCGCGGATCTTTTTATAGATACGTTCAACGTGAACGCCCATACCACGGCCAGCGATGCGCTTTGGGCCGGCCTTCCGCTGGTCACAAAAGCCGGTAAAGGTTTTGCAGCGCGGGTTGCCGCCAGCCTGTTAACCGCCATCGGTTTGCCCGAGCTAATCGTAGAGACCGAGGCGGCCTATGAGGCGCTTATTCTTGATCTGGCACGCTCGCCCCAGCAGCTTCAGGCGGTTAAAAAAAAGCTTGCGCAAAACCGCAGAACCAGCCCGTTATTTGATGCAGCGCTGCTTACCAACCATTTGGAAACGGGCTATCGCGCCGCCTATCAGCGCTGGGCTGAACAGAAACCACCCGCGCATATACGCGTTGGCCCCTGAGCTTCGGACGGATCCCGCGCAGACTTACTTTGAGAGCAACCTAGCGGTTGCACGCGCTTGTCTTGCCGCCAGATAGGCTTGTTCTCATTTTACCGGCGCTTTGATTTCCGCGCCGAGCCAGACGCATAATCTCAGCGCGCCGCGCGGCAAAAGCCTCACGCCAAAGGCCGCGCTTCATCAAGCAGCAAGACCGGAATACCATCGCGAATTGGATAGGCCACGCCCGCAGCTTTTGACACCAATTCTTGACGATCGGGTAAATATTCAAGCCTTGTATGGGTTTGCGGGCAAACCAAAGCTTCGAGCATCCGCCGATCTGCCTGCGCTGCGGCAGCAGTCATTGTAACATCTCATCAGAATTACCACCGCGCAAACTGTATTCAATCAAGGTGATCAGCGTTTCTCGGCGTGTCATCAATGAGGGGGCTTCAAGCAAGGCTTGCTTATCTTCGCTTTCAAACTCAAGCAGCATCGACAAAGAATTGATCAACAATTCATCATCAGCGTCTTTCAGGGTTTCCCAATCCGTCGATAAACCGCGATTTTCAAAGTATCGCTTCAACAGCTTGAAAAACGTTTGCCGTTTAAACCCTGGATCTTTTTCAGATTTGGCAAGGTCACCTTCAAAGCCCGTCCAAGAGGTTTCAAAGCGGCGATAAGGGGTAAACCCGTCTACTTCTGCGCCGATGCGATAGCGCGATACCCCGCTAAGGGTCACCATATAACGGCCATCTTCAGTTTCGGAAAATTGGGTCACGCGCCCGGCACATCCAATCGCTTGCATGCGATCCGAGGCTTTTTTTCCGCGGGGCTGTATCATACCAATCAAGCGATGCGGCGTTTTCAAAACATCTTCGATCATCGCAAGATAGCGTGGCTCAAAAATATGCAGAGGCAAACGCGAACGAGGCAGCAAAAGCGCCCCTGGCAAAGGGAATACAGGTATAATATCGGGAAGATCAGAAGTTTTTGTCATAAGCAAACAGTAGCGCCCGATACCGCTCAGGCAAATATCATCGAGCTTAATTTGCGTCGGCCCGCCAAAACGATCGGATCATTTGGCTTTAATGCATCAAATATGGTGAAAAGCTGCGCGCGGGCGGCGCCCTCATTCCACTCAGGATCGCGGCGAAACAGCTCTAAAAGCTCGCTCACAGCCGGTTCAGCCTCACCAGCTGCATAGAGCGCCTGCGCAAAATCTAACCGCGCCTGATGATCATCCGGATTTGCCGCAACAGCGGATCGCAAATCCTCAAGTGGGCCGGCATTTTGACCCTGCTTGGCCAACTCAAGCTGGGCAAAGGCGGCTTCCAATTCGGGGCTCTGCGCAATTTCAGCAGGAGCTCCGTTCAACACAGCTTCTGCCTGGTCCAGATCGCCCAAGGCAATATGAGCACGCACCAAACCGCCATAGGCAGCTGGATTATTTGGTTCTTCCTCCAGAACAGCGGCAAAAGTTTGGGCGGCGTCCTCGGCAGACCCATCAGCCAGCATCTCTTCCGCCGCCTCGATCGCATCGGCCAAACCGCCCCCCGGCGCCCCATCGCCAGCCGCCACCACGCGCTCTACAAATGCTTTCACCTCCGAGGCGGGAACCGCGCCTTGGAAACCATCAATCGGCTGGCCTTTCCAAAATGCATAGACCGTCGGAATTGACTGCACGCGCAGCTGCTCAGACACCATCGGATTTTCGTCAACATTGACTTTCGCCATTTTTACGGCGCCATTGGCGGCTTTCACCGCCTCTTCCAATTGTGGCCCCAATGTTTTGCAAGGCCCGCACCATGGTGCCCAAAAATCAACAATCACAGGAATTGTATTGCTGGCCTCGACGACCGCGGTCATGAACTCGCTTTCGCTAACATCAGCAATCACATCAGCCGCTGCCGGCGCGCTGGGTTGTCCTAATTCAAGCATGTGCTACCTCTTTAATTGTCTTAAACGGTTATATGGCGATTATGGCGCGAAATTCAAAGGTCAAAGCTGGCAAAAACCGGCGCATGATCACTGGGTTGCTGCCACCCGCGCACGTCGCGCAGAATTTTTGACGAATGGGCAAGCGGCGCAATATCTTTGCTAGCCCAAATATGATCCAATCTGCGGCCCTTATCCGCTGCGTTCCAATCCTTGGCGCGATACGACCACCAGCTATATAAAAGCCCCTCCGGGATATCCTGGCGGGTCACATCCACCCAATCACCCGCAGCTTGAGTTTCAGCCAGCGCAGCCACTTCTATCGGCGTGTGGCTGACCACTTTCAGCAATTGCTTATGGCTCCAAACATCATCTTCGCGTGGCGCGATGTTTAAATCGCCCACAAGAATTGATTTTTGCGGTTTGTTGGCGCCGAAATAATCACGCAAATCCGCCAGATAATCCAGTTTCTGACCAAATTTTTCATTCACAATCCGATCTGCAACATCGCCGCCTGCCGGCACATAGACATTATGAATCGTCACCCCATTTTCCAAATGCCCAGCAATATGACGGGCATGGCCCAATCCTGCGAAATCTTCCCCAGCAGCTTCTTCCATCGGTCGTTTGGACAAAATTGCAACGCCATTATATCCCTTCTGGCCCCGTGCAACCATGTAAGGATAACCAATTTTGGCAAAAACCTCGGCGGGAATTTTCTCAACCGGCGATTTACATTCTTGCAAACACAGCACATCCGGCGCCTCTTCTTGCAGCAGGCGTGCCACCAGATCAACGCGCAGGCGAACAGAATTAATATTCCAAGTGGCAAGCGTAAAAGACATCACAAGGCTCCTTTCAAATGTGCTAGAAGGCCTCTAGCACAGGGCCTGTTGATGCAACAGCGTTATTCAAAGGAATAGCCGACCACTTCATACTCAATGCCATCAAAATCATGAAAATAAATCGCGACCCTGGTTGATTTTCTGCATGGTCACGGGGTGTAAACCCCGCTTTCTTCGCGCGGGATTCGCAGGCCACAAGATCGCGCACGCAGACTCCAATATGATTCAATCCGCCCAAAAACCCATGTAGATCAAACGGTGTTTTTGGCCGATCTGCAGGGCAATACAACGCCAGATACTGAGCGTCTTTTCCCACGTGAACCCATATATCCAGTATTTAGTGCTGGACCCTGCCAGCATAGGCGCCACCCAAAAACTGTTTGCATCCAAGCCGCGGTTTTTTCAGGATCAGAAACCGTAATATTCGCATGCTCTTAACTAATATGTTCCACCTTATACCTCACACCATAAAAATACCTGATTCCTCGGATAGCGGTTCAACCATGGTTTAAGACAAATGGTTTTTGAAAGATGCAGGAAATTTCCATCCGTTTTTTGGCAAGGCGCACTGGTAGTGCTGCCTCGGCATTGCGCAATTATGAAACGCGCGGGCTGTTTAAGCCGCAGCGCAACCGTGCCGTTCAACGGCGCTATCCCCGCTTGGATATCCGGCGCGTTTCAATTCTGATCATAGTCAAAAAATGTGGCTTTCGTCTGCGCGACATCAAAGAGTTGCTTGCAGCTTTGCCGCAAAACCGATCTCCAACCGCCGCTGAATGGGCCTTGGTCTCAGAGGCCATGCGGGCCAAAAATTCAGCAAGCCACCAACTTACCGGATCACTTGGAAAGCTGCTTTGACTGCGGTTGCCTTTCGATGAACGCCTGCCATTTGTTCAATGCGCAGGATCATCTGGTCCAAAAAGGGGCCGGCCCAATGCGGTTTGCAATGCAGGCCGCGCTATTACCGGCATCCGATTCGGGTTAAAACCCACCAAGCCGCTCGGCCGAATAGTTTAGGCCACCAGCTTATATCCGCCCGCCGCTGTCACCAACAGACAGGCCTGCGATGGATCCACTTCAATCTTTTGCCGCAGACGGTAAATATGCGTTTCCAGCGTATGGGTTGTGACGGCCGCATTATAACCCCACACCTCATGCAATAATTTTTCTCGTGGCACGATCACAGCGCCGGCGCGCAGCAGGAATTTTAATATATTGGTTTCCTTTTCAGTCAGTCTGACTTTTTGGCCATCCGCCGCGATCAAGATCTTACGGGCGGGTTGGAACGTGTAGGGCCCCAGCGTGAAACTTGCATCCTCTGACAGCGCATGTTGGCGCAATTGAGCGCGCAAACGGGCCAAAAGCACTGCCATTTTGAACGGCTTTGTAATGTAATCATTGGCCCCTGAATCCAAACCAAGGATCGTATCCGCATCACCATCATGGCCGGTTAACATCACGATCGGGCATTTCACATTCTGCTTTCGCATCACCTTACACAGCTCGCGGCCATCGGTATCGGGCAACCCAACATCCAGGACAATCAGATCAAAGCTTTTTTGCGCGATATGGTGCAGCGCCTCTTGCCCGTTTGCAGCCTGCGCCACCATGAATTCCTGCGTGACGAGCAGTTGATCTGAAAGGGCATCTCTCAGGTCATCCTGATCCTCAACCAATAAAACCGAACTTACCTGCGTCATTCAAACCATCCTTCTTCTGGCTCTTTAGACATGGGAAACTTTAAATCTTTATGCAAGACTTCTCTCCGGTTGTTCACGCGGACGTGTGGGTTTGTGAGGGTTTTGCCGCCAAGTCACCCAAAAATGAAACATTGACCCGCTACTGCGTTTCCAGCACAACCCAAACGAAGCAATGTGAAGGGTTTGCAAGCGCAAAATGAGGGTCGCGTTAACAATCATAGAACAAATCGCGCGTGCGCGCACTGATTTGCGCATGGGCGTGCCCGTGATCTTAAGCGCAGGGCCTGCGCAAACCTTGCTGGTGCCCATCGAAACGCTGAGCCAAGCACGGCTAGATCAGATGATCGCGTCCAAACATCCCCTGCATATGGTGCTGACCAAGCAGCGCGCAGAAACGCTAAAAATTGCCGCCTATGACGGCGATCTGGCGCGGGTTACGTTGCCTGCAGATCGCAATTTGGCCTGGCTTCGAAGCCTTGCGAACCCGGTCGATGACCTCAGTGTTCCGTTGAAAGGCCCGTTTCAAACTCTGCGCGGGGGAGAGGTTCAACTGGATCGAATTG